>Ga0114969_10001291_pt1 | contig 21294 bp, 26 predicted proteins | sample M_130807_MF_Meta_FD_87316 | JGI IMG/M metagenome (GOLD analysis project Ga0114969, IMG submission 87316) | Freshwater microbial communities from Lake Montjoie, Canada to study carbon cycling - M_130807_MF_MetaG | ecosystem: Environmental > Aquatic > Freshwater > Lake | place: Lake Montjoie...
AATCTAGTTCCCGTGTGTCCGAATCATCATCAAATGATTCATACAAAGAAGTGGGGAATTCAGACCGTGGCACAGATAAAAGAAAAACTTCGGGGCGTGGGCTAAAGGTGAGCCGCTTGCTTTGGGAGCAAGACATCAAGTGAGTTCGATTCTCACCGCCCCGACTTAGTAGGGCACTTGTCAAGTGCAGATAATTGTAGTATCTTTAATCAGTATGGCGTGTTCTTCCATCGGTTAGGAAACCTGACTTTCACTCAGGTAAGACGGGTTCGACTCCCGTACGCGCTACTTGTAGTACGATGGGCTGTGGAATCCGGTCAGGCATAATCCTGTTCAATGTATATTCCCTCCTGTAGCTCATCGGTCAGAGCAGTCGCCTTATAAGCGACCGGCAGCTAGTTCAATTCTAGCCGGGAGGATTTAGAAGTTTGAAAATCGTTATTCCCCTTTCGTCTAACGGCAGGACAGCGGCCTTTGGAGCCGTGAATCGTGGTTCGAATCCATGCGGGGGAATTTAAAACAAATTGTATGAGGGCGGAAAAGTATCCGAGTCCACCCCGCCAGATGTGTAATGTAGGCGACTCTCGGTCCTACCATACAATTTGTTTTATACAATATTAAATACGCCCTTGACAGATACATAACACCAATATATACTTAAGGGGTAGTACTTTGCGGTTCTAGTGTAATAGATAGCACGGTTGGCTTCCAGCTAACAAGTCCGGTGCAACTCCGAGGAACCGCTCTTTTTTGATGTATAAAAGGACTTTATCTTGACGGGTAAAGTCCTTTTTCACTTTGGAGGTTATATGAAACATAATGAAGTTGACCTAACACAAATGTCACACGATGATTTTGATTTTATGGTACTGGAAACTCGGGAAAAGTTATCTGATGCCCACGCCCAATCCTTAAAAGAACAACGAATTCGTCAATTAGAGTCTATTAATAACCAATAATAGACTGACTTGACGTATTAACTTGGATGAGGTATATTTAGTAGTATACCCGTTATGGAGAATATTATGGAAAAGCCGATAACCTATGTAAAGGCCACGGAGGACAACAGTTGTGTCCCTGCGTGTCTTGCTATGGTTACTCATAAAACATTGAAACGTGTATTGTCTGATATTTATGAGTATTGGGAGGCAGAAGGCAAAATATCGGGTACGACCAACGATATTGTTGATGAGTATTTAGCACAAAACGGATATGCAATACAACGAATTAATTACGAATATTCTCCCGCTAAGTTATTGATTGATGGATGGCCGATTGACCCGTTTGCACCTATCCATATTGTCGATGTATGGTCATCAAACCCAGCAGGAATGCACTCAGTTGTAATGGATAAATCTGGTAAAGTCTACGACCCATCCAACAGACGTATGAAAACGCTATCACAGTATCAACGAGTATTTGCTATCACCGGTGTTTGGAAAGTCTCGGACACCACACTTATCGCCATCACAAAGGAGTAAGCTATGACATTCGCAATCAAGAGTATTTTTGTAATTGCCGCTGGTGCTGTATTGTATTTCGTCGCCAAGCATTTGTTTGAATCTCCAGCGGGTACCACTCCACCAAGCAAGGGTGGGCAATCTACGGATGAAAGTACCTCGGGTACTGCGCAACAATAAATAGATTTTCGGGCGCGCCTGGTTTCGACGGGATGTAGAGGACTAAACTTTGTATCTGGTTTGGTAATACCAGTAAAACAGACCAAAAAACATAACTGCTAACAACACACTAGCACTCGCTGCTTGAGCTTCGGCTCGTAGCGTGATAAGTTAATCTGAACTGTGTAGGGTTGACTTATTACATCACACGGTATATTATTAGAGAGTGGATTGGTATCTAGTAATGAACATTTCAATCCTCCCCACAACTGCATTTGCTTCTTAATGAGGATGTGGGTAAATATATAAGAAGCTACGTACATAAAAGTTTAGTAGGAAGCAGTCTCGGACGGGGGTTCGACTCCCCCCGCGTCCATTTAATCGGTTTGTGTTAATAATTTATCAATGGAGAACGGAATGAAATTATTCCAAATTATTACACAATGGTTTTCTAACCAGAAAGCTAGTAGTACTGAATATAATGAAAACGTATTGAACGAAATGTTTATCTCTATCATGCGTGAAATAGAACACTCACGTACACTAGGAGAGTTACTGCAGTCCAGACAGTCAATTCGGGAGTATCACGAAACTGTTGTAGAGTTTAACTCACCTGTATCTTCGGTCAATAAGGGCAAGTTATTAGATGCAAAATGGAATTTAAAATATCGGTTGTGGAAATTAACCAAATACTAATATGATAAGACGCAAAGTACAGAAAGTATCTGCTGAAATGAAAAAGTCATACCGGAAGGGTATGCGTAAATACTTGATATGTAAAGAATGTAATTTGCATGAAGTATTGGTATCGTTTGAAATTGGAGCAGTAACATGTGGTAACTGCGTTCAAAAAATGGTCGGCGCACCCGCAGGAATTACACCAAAGTCCCCAGACGAAAAATTTCCTCGTGGGTGGGCATTAAAGGCACGATATGTACATACCGACGGAAGAGTATTTGAACGGGGAAAGGCAACAGACGAGATAGTACAGGCAGAACCGAAGGTGGTACGTACACATCGCAAGGTAAAGACCAAGAAATCGGTTACCCGTGTAATCAAGAAAAAGAAAACTTCAAAGAGAACGTGATATGTTAAATTTGCCGAACAAGCCATTTTCTGTGATTCGAAAATTTTTACGAGATAATGAAATACTTGTGTATCGGTATATGGTATGGGCAATATATCAAGCAGTCAAGTCGGGTGAAACTAAAGCCGAACTATTCTCTTTTGCTGGCGGCGTCAATATCGCCGTAGTACAATATGTGGATTATGAAAAGGTATTACTCGACGGGATTGAAAAATTTACTATAGCAGAAGACACAACGTACGTAGCACTGACATATCAGATATTAGATAAATTACGAGTAGAACAATTTCTTAACGAGAAACCAACGGAATAATTATGGGACTAGAATCTACGCGATGCGTAGTTCTCAATGCCACGTATGAACCCATTACAATTGTTTCATCCAAACGAGCTTTACTATTGTTCCTTGACGGTAAAGCTACAATTGTAGAAGAACATCCGGACTTGGTGGTGCGGTCACCGAATCGGACGTTCCCTGTACCAACAAGTATTGTATTAAAACAATATGTAAAGGGACGAGTGATATTCAGAACTAAGGCACTATTGACACAACGAAACCTATTCATCCGAGACCAGTACACATGCCAATATTGTTTACGACATCGACGTGAATTAAAATCTAGTGAATTTCTCACCCGAGACCACGTAATTCCCCACCATTTAAAAGGAAAGGACGTATGGGAAAATGTAACAACTAGTTGTAACAGCTGTAACAACAAGAAAGCATATTTCTCGTTGAATGAATGTGGAATGGTATTAGCAAAACCCCCCGTGGCTCCAACAATCTTTGAAATTTGGACACGACAACAGAAAAAACTATAAAATAAGGAATGGTTATGACAGAAGAAAAAGCACAAGTAAATTTTGATAAGTTTATGGCGTTTGTGAAGGCGGACTCCCGCGCCGACCAACTTATCGCAATGTATGAAGATTTTGGTGATGAGTTAAGTCTCGCACCCGCCTCTGGAAAGTCGTATTTTCATAACGCATTTCCTGGTGGATATTTGGACCACGTAGTACGAGTTACCGAAACAGCATTGCAACTGTCAAAGGTGTACAAGAGTATTGACGGTGATATTGATTTTACAAAGGAAGAATTGGTGTTTGCCGCACTTCACCATGACCTCGGTAAGCTGGGTATGCCTGGTGCATATCCGTACTATGTAGACCAAGATTCCGATTGGCATAGAAAGCGCGGGGAACTATATAAGCAGAACGAGCATTTACAATATATGAAGGTGCCTGACCGCGCATTAATGGTACTACAGAGCTATGGTATTAAACTCACTCAGAAAGAATGGTTGGGCGTCAAGTTGTCTGACGGTATTTATGATGATGGCGCAAAGTCGTATTTGATTAATTATGCTCCATATGCAATGAAGACCTCATTACCCCGCATCATTCACTGGGCCGATCATATGTCAAGTCAGAGCGAAAACGACAATTCACGATTCTAAAATAACGTATAATATAACCGTTCGCAAACCTGTGGACGGTTATATTTATAGTAGACCTGTACACTAGGGATTGGTCACCCATAACAAGACACAATATTGGGAAGGTTATACTATGGTGAATTTAGATTATTCGGTGGACTTTACATGTGCATCCGCATACTCACAGAAAATATGTGATAGTGATGTTACTTTAAACGAAATTAAATTAATTTGCGATTGTATTGTTGAAAATAATATCAAAAATTATTTAGAGATTGGTGTATATCGTGGTGCATCAATGTATGGTATAGTAAAATTGTTTAAACTACATGGATATGAACTGGATGCATATGGGTATGATTGTTTTGACGCAGGACCGCACACAGACATAGAAAATAGTCATACCTCGGGGTGGCCATCACAGGAGATGGTACAACATATCGTAGATTCCGCTGGTAAGGTTAAATTAATAGCAGGAGACTCTCGTCTTATCAATAAAGTCATCACGGATATGAAATTTGACTTTGTGTTCCATGATGCAAATCATACAAAAGAAGGCGTAATCGCAGATTTGCTTGTATTAAAAGATATATTAAATCCAAATGCGTTCGTAGTCGTACATAACAGTGCATACGACGAACCACACAGAAACTTTGGTGGAAAATCTGCCATAGACTCTTTGGTAGCGGACGGACACTATAAATTTATTAAAACGGCAGATTCCGCAACGCTTCTACAACTCGTATAATAAATTTATTGATATGTATAGTATAACCGTTCGCAAACCTGTGGACGGTTATATTTATATTAGACCTGCATCACTGGGATGGGGTCTTTTACCCGTGACGCCTAATATTGGGGTCACATTATATAGGAGGTCATTTATGACTCGTTTAGTATTTCACCCGTTTAATTCCACTGTATTAAACAACCGAGATAGTTTTATTGGAACTTTTGATAAGGTGTTTGATGAACTTACTCGTACCACATTTCCCGAAGTATTTAAGCATATTGGGGCGGAACCGTTTGGTAAATCCGCCTATCCGAAAGTTAATGTTATTTCACATGAACATTCGGTAATCATTGAAGCAGAATTAGCTGGATTTACAAAAGAAGATATTAACATTGAAGTAAATGAAGGTGTACTTACTGTCTCGGGTGGAGCATCGCAAACAACCGAGCAAACTGATAAATCTGTTTATCTACTACGAGAGCTTAAAAGAAGTTCATTTAGTCGCTCCTTTACGCTCGGGGATCAGTTGGATGCTTCCACCGTTGACGCTTCATTTGATAATGGGTTATTGATTATTTCTATCCAAAAGCTAACAAAGGAGCCAGCAAGTAAAAAGGTTACAATTAAGTAATATCATTAAACCATGGAGGTTTTTATGAGTAGTTGCTTAACCCAAACTAGTCACATAACACACGTAACCGATTAACCAGGGGGTGATCACATCGGTTACGTTACGGCACAAAACCTTTACAGACTTAGGAAACTGAAAATAAAAATGGGTCGGACTTGCAAGGGTTCGGCCCATTTATTTGGAGAGTATATGAAAGATTTAGTACAATTTAAAACACTAGTATTTGTTAGTGCGATGTTCATTACCGCATGCGCAGCGGTTTTTTCTGTTACGGGAATCGGTAAATTATTTGCGGGGGCAGCACTATCCGCAATGATAATGGCATCTGCACTGGAATTTGGGAAAATCGTGAGTATTTCATTTTTATACCGATATTGGAAGGAGATGAATCGGGCACTAAAAATATACTTAGTCATATCCAGTATGGTATTAATGGTTATCACCTCGGCGGGTATTTACGGATATTTATCGTCTGCGTATGCAAAAGTAGCGGTGGGGCCGTTGAAAACTACTGCTGAAATCTCCACGTTAACATCTCGTGCTCAGACGGTTGACCAAGATATCAACAGAAAAACAACACGATTGACCCAGTTAAACGAATTGCGAACGCAACAAGAAAATCGGTTGGATAATCTTATCTCTAAAAGTGTGGCGGGTACAAATACAACGATTAAGACCGCACAATCTCAGATGGCACAATACGATAAAGATGTCCGAGATTTGCAAACCAATATTACAAAGCTGTCCGAAATTCGGGATAGTTTAACATCCGTCAAATCGGTAAAAGAGGTAGAAATCAACAGTAATTCCGATATTGGAACGTTCGTATATATTGCGAAAATTTTCAATCTTCCGTTGGATACTATTGTGAAATGGTTTACGTTCGTCATTGTATTGGTATTTGACCCGCTCGCAGTTGCATTAATAATAGGGTTTAATTTCTTGGTAAAGAAAGATGAATTAATATCTGTTATTATACCCAATATACCAACCTTATCCGACGAGCCACCGACACGCCTCCCGTTGTCGGTGGGGATACCCGACCCAATAGACGAACCGGAGGTAGTTAATACGTCAGAACCAATTATAGCCCCAACAAACCCTACCCTAGAGGTGATTAATTCTCGTCGAATAGACGGTCAATACTTTAGCCGAGGAGACTTTGATTGGTCTAAAACTGACCTATGGCAATCTGACCCAAAAGCCGTAGAATACTATAATTACCGTATTAAAAATAGGACTTGACAATTAACTGTTTAGTGGGTATATTTTAGTATATACCTAACATCGGAGGAATTGTGCCTCATCAAGTCGGTTATTGCTGTATCAATACTACACTCAATAAACAAGGCATCACAACAGGTCGTACAATGCGTAAAGCAACCTTTGACCAAAAAGGTTTAAGTTACGCATCCGAACTCGCATTGCAAAATGCTCACGACCTGTTACGTATTATCCGGTGGAATGTTGACAACAATGTAAATGTATTCCGTATGGGGTCTGGTATTTTTCCGTGGGCATCGCAATACGATAATTTTACTAATCTTCCTGATGCAAAAAAAATTACGGATATTCTCCAAGAAGCTGGCAAGTTAGCTACCGCATCAGGCCAACGCATTACTGCGCATCCTGACCATTTTGTTAAATTAGCATCCACAAAACCCAATGTTGTTGAAAATTCTATTAACGAATTACATATGCATTCGTTTGTGTTTGACTTGATGGGACTATCCGGTACCCCATATAACGCTATCAATATTCATGTAGGGATGAATTTCTCAGAAGAAACGGCTGACCGGTGGATTACCAGTTATAATAAATTGCATCCTCGGTGTAAGTCTCGTATGGTTGTAGAAAATGATGACAAGGCATCTGGGTTTTCTATAATTCAATTGTTCACGTATTTACATTCTACGTTAAATATTCCTATTACATTTGATTATTTTCATCACCAATTTCACCCCGATGGGTTGTCTACCCAAGATGCGGCAGAACTTGCGGCAGGTACATGGCCAGATGGAGTTACCCCGTTGTTCCATTATAGTGAGTCCAAAAATCTTAACGAAAATGTTATGGGAAATCCACGAGCACATTCGGATTATGTATTCAAAAAAATTAACGATTTCGGTATGACGTTGGATATTGACCTTGAAGCAAAAGCAAAAGAATTAGCACTATTCAAGTATAGGAGTCTTGTATGATTAGTTACGCTATTACAACACATAACGAAGGGGAATACATCCAAACGCTCCTTGACCAATTGCTCACCACTGATAATGAAATTGTTATTGTGGACGACTTCTCTACCGATGACGATACCCGACACATTCTGGATAGGGCACAAAAACTTGGGATAAAGGTCAAGCAACATGCATTAAACAATGATTTCGCCCAACAGAAAAATTACTTGACAAGCCTATGTACAGGCGAGTATATTCTACAGATAGATGCAGATGAAACATTACACAGTAATCTCTTACTCAATCTAAATGAATTGGTAACAGAGAATACTGTGGATTTGATATTTGTACCGCGTGTGAACATTGTAAATGGGTTGACCGAGGCAGATATTCAGAAATGGCATTGGCACGTGAACGAGTTGGGGTGGGTACAATTTCCAGATTATCAAGGTCGTATTTATCGGAATCACCCGTCAATCCAATGGCAGGGAAAAGTCCACGAACAGATTACTGGAGCACAAATGGTAGCAGCATTACCAGCAGAAGAAGAATGGGCATTCTATCATATTAAAGATGTGAATAGACAACGTAAACAAAATGAATATTATGCAGGATTGTGAGGGAGTATGACAAAAACAGCATTAACATACGATGACATTCAACTCGTACCCATTTACAGCGATATTGAATCGCGGACTGCTATTAATCTAAATACACAACTTAGTAAAAACTATAAGCTAAAAATTCCATTGATTGCTAGTCCAATGGATACCGTATGTGAAAATGAGATGGCAATTGCGATGGCACATCTTGGTGGGGTCGGGTGTATTCATAGATTTATGACTATCGAAGAACAGCGTGCACAGGTGAATACCGTATCAAATGCGATATATGCAACATATCCAATGTCAATGTACACTCCAATTATGGCAGCAATTGGTGCCAATGGTGATTATCTGGAACGAGCGCAAGCGTTAGTAAATGCTGGCGCAAACGTTATTTTGATTGATGTAGCACATGGTCACCATATTTATGTTAAGACGGCAATTCAACAGTTGAAAAAGACATTACCATCCCACGTAGATATTATTGCAGGGAATGTAGCAACTGCTCAAGGTGCAGAAGATTTGGAAAATTGGGGAGCCGATGCAATTCGGGTTGGCGTGGGTGGTGGTTCTTTATGCTGCACTCGGATTAAGACCGGATTTGGCGTTCCCAACGTAACTTCACTAGAAGATGCGGCTCGCACGGTGAAGGTTCCAGTGATTGCCTGTGGTGGTATTCGGTCAAGTGGGGATATCGCAAAGGCACTCGCGGTTGGCGCAAGTTCGGTCATTCTCGGCTCACTATTAGCAGGGACGAAGGAAGCACCTGGACAGATTATTGAGAACGCCAGTGGACTGTATAAACGATATCGTGGTGCGGCATCGTTAGAAACCAAGATTACCCATAACCAGCATCAGCGAAACGTTGAGGGTGAATCTACCGTAGTACCATTTAAGGGTGGCGTAAAATTTATTATTGAAGGATTGGAAGATGGACTGCGGTCGGCATTATCGTACGCAGGAGCACGGAACCTATCAGAATTCGCACCAAAATATGTGGCGGTCACTAATGCAGGTATGCGTGAGGCAAAACCACATCTTCTCTAGCCGGAGGACGTATGAAACAAATATTCGCAATACTCGTAGTACTTAGTATTTTAGTACTGGCAGTAAAAAAAGAAGAACATATCCCGACTGCGCCTGTATATTCCCAACCCACGGAGATGGAGAAATTCATTCACCAGATATCATTACGGGAGAGCGGAAACAAACGAACAGCGGTGAATAAGTACGGTATGATGGGGAAATACCAGTTTGCATGGAGTACCGTTCGTATGCTGGGATATAAAATTACCCAAAAGCAATTTCTCGCAAATGCAAAGCTACAAGACACCGTAATGGTCTCCTATATGCGAGAAAATAACAGAGAACTTGGTGGTATTATTCGTAGATTTAATGGTAAGATATTTAAGGGTATTTATATTACCCGAGCAGGAATCTTGGCCGCCGCCCATTTGGCGGGGTCAACAAACGTAAAACAGTTTTTCGCAAATGCTGATTATAATGGACGCACTGATGCAAATGGAACCTCCATTCGTAATTATTTGACCGAATTTAACAAATATAATCTGAGGGAAAATTTCTAATGTTTATTTTTCTGGTAGTACTTTCAAGCAGTCTCAATATCGTACTTGGTATTGCCGTATATAATCTTTTGAAAAAGAATGAATCGCTGGAATCGGCAATTGACGATTTTTATAAGGGATTGGTGGTAACTGTACGACTTATGCGTCATTTTGATGATAGACAAATCTTTGAAGGTGACGATGAGGTAGGATACGTATTTAAACAATTATTGGAATGTATCAATCAACTGGATGCATTCGTTATGGAGAGTACAGATGGTAAAACCGAAGCCGAGCAAAGTATACTTCTCACTTGAGACAGAAGCAGCAATTATTGCATACAATAAATCAGTTGACCTAGACGAACGAGAATTAATATATCGGTCAAAAATACAAATACCGTTAGATAAATTAGCGGAAAATGTCATAAATCGGTTTAAGTTCCCTTATATGGAAGGCACCTTTGATGAGATTAAAGCTCAGGTGGTTTCCTTTTTGGTTATCAATCTTCATAAATTTACTGAAGGAAAGGGGAAAGCATTCTCATATTTTAGTATCATAGCTAAAAACTATCTTATATTACATAATAATAATTCATACAAAGAAGAAAAGCGAGTACTCTATTTCCAAGACCAAAATGAAGATTCATTCTCGCTAGAAGAAATGCTTACAGTAGAACCTGATGTGAAAGATACCAACGTTGATTCACGAGAACTCCTCAAGCTAATAGTAGAATATTGGGAGTTTAATCTCACCATAATCTTCAAAAAACCGCGTGATATTGAGATTGCCTCCGCTATTATTAAGCTTATAGAACGAGTGGATAACATAGAAAACTTCAATAAAAAGGCACTGTATCTTATGATACGGGAAATGACCACCCATAAGACTGCGCATGTAACAAAAGTCATCAATAAGATGCGTCCCCGTATGATTAAAATGATTAAAGAATACCGCCAGTTCGGACATCTCTCTGACCCAACCACCTATTTTGTATATAAAAAGTAATTGTTATCTATTTATAGTATAGGAATTTAGGAGGTTTATATGGATATCAATTCAGAAATCTATGACGGGAAAAGTTTAGCGGACATTTTCACAGAAATCCACAAAAACACGGACAGTAAGCGTGTTCAAATTAACACGTTTATATCAAAAATGGTTCAACTGATACGCACTCCTGAGGATGCTGCGGTCATTGGACCAATTGTGCAATCATTTATTGAAACAAATGTTAAGAATGATGAACATCTTATTCGTGTTGCCCAAATTGCACAACGATTGATGGTCATTAATGGAAAATCAAAGGAAACCTTAGATTCTTTACTTACCGAAGAAGAAAAGCAATCATTACTGAAGGATATCAAGATTGAAATTAATGAATTGCAAGATGACGTAAAGGATATGGACGATATGTTTGCTGGGGCAGCCTAAATGACAAGAACTTTTGGAACTGCAATACCGTATAACTTTGACATTAACCAACCTGGTGCCTCAGATTTTCCACGGTTTGCTATCCAAACGCCATACCCATATATGGATGGGTTGGTGGAAGATATTATTATTAATGAAGCTCACGAACTGCATGCTACTGACGGAAGTAATGTCGGACAGGCAAAGATTCGGCTACTTCCACAGGACTTGAAAGTATCGTTTGAAGAATTAAACTGGGTTAATCCAATAGAAACCAACCTACAAGAATATCCACTGAAAAATGAAATTGTATTGGTATTTTACTCAATGGGACAATTATATTACACCAGAAAATTAGCGGTAACACGAAAAATTACCGAAAATTCGTATCCTGGGATATCCGAACGATATAGTCCACCGTCAAAACAGGAAAATAATACTTCCATGCGACTTGCTGCGTTAGGAATATCCCCCTATACGCCACATTCTACCACGAAACCGTTTTCACTGGGGACGTATTTTAAAGAACATCCAACCGCACACCCACTTCGGCATTTTGAGGGGGATTTAATTATCCAAGGTCGGTTTGGAAATTCAATTCGGTTTGGATCCAGTCAAATTTCTGACCCACTAACCGCAATACCAGAACCAAATATTTTGATTAGTGTGGGACAACATACTCCAACCGAAACGTCAACAAAGACCAGAACACCAACATCACGTGTACTGGAAGATATAAATGACAATAGTAGTTGTATCTGGTTAGTAACAGACGATAAAATACCGTTTAATCCCGCTACGTTGTCTACTCACTCCACAAATCCGGCACATTTACGGTCTACACCGAACAAAATCTCGGAGTGGATGGGGCCACAAATATTTATTAACTCAGACCGTGTAGTACTTAATAGCAAGAAGAAAGAGGTCTCGGTATTCTCCAAGACCGAGATAAACCTCTCAGCGATAAAGGATATATCATTGGATTCTGAGGGCAATATTAATCTATATGCCAACCGAAGTATACGATTGTTTTCTGACGGCGATTTGGAGTTGAAGGGTGATAATATCGCCATAATATCCCGAAAAGACCTGGCACACAAAGCGTCAGGTAACTACTCTATTTTAGGAAAGAAGATATTTATAGGTTCGGGGAATGATGCATCTCAACCGATGGTATTGGGTGGAAGCCTTGCAATATTCCTCCAAGCTCTACTTAAAACGTTATTGACTCCGGCTAGTATTGTAACTTTATCCGGTCCTGCCAGTTTTAATCCGATTGTAATTGCAACACTTACAGGATTACTACAGACATTGGGGTCGCCGATAGCACCGCAATCGGCTATATTCAATAGTAAAGATAACTTTGTATCACGCACGAACCTAGTATGAGTAATGAATTCCAAGGTATTCAACAAAGTTTGGATAAAGCGGGTGAAGATGTTGCTGCCCTTTCTGGTAAAGCTGCGGAAACGCAACAAAAATTGAATGAGATAAACGAAGTCGGAAAAATTTTAAAAAATTCTAGAACAGCATTATTACCTATTGTATTACCTGATATAATATTTGATACTATAAATTCTGGAGTTGATGCATATACAAATATCGCAGGTAAATTTGGTCCACGATATCAATTATTTAACACACGGCTTATAAAAGAAGAAACAAAGACACAAAATGATATCGTTGCAGTAATATATACGCTTGAAACCTCGGATAGCAATAACTTTATACCATCCGATATCAATGGGATGATGGTGGAGTTAAAATGTAATCCTGTAACAAAAGAAGAAAGCAGTAGGAAAACCACAGGATATAATAAAGCAGGTGACCCAGTAGTAACAGTTAATTGGACATGCCTTTCACTAACCCCAGTTAACGAAACAAATGGGGTGCATTCGACGATAGAGAAAATAGAAAAATCGGTGGCAGATGCTAAGAGTAAAATACATAAACCAAGTATACCCAGTATACCAAAAATAACAGTAGCGGGTATAGTTACAGCACTACTACCAGACCTGCCAACATTTCCGTTAGAACTACCAACGAACGCAGATGTGACAGAATACGTGGAAAATAAAATAACAGTATTGAAGAGAAAACAACAGTCCGCTGTAATTCAAAAAAATAAAATAGATGTGGCACAATCAAAAACGCCATTTACACGGATGAATGAACAGATAGCAGCGGGTAATAGAACAAATAATAACAGAGGATAGTACTATGGACAAAACATTATTTAAAGCATATGTACGAGAAATGGTCAAGGAAGAAGTGGAAAATGAAGTACGAAAAGTTCTACCGAAACTTCTTGGGGAAGCAGTGGCAGAAGTAAAATCTTTACAAGAAGTGGCCGCACCAGTAAAATCAAAGCCAAAATTCAATAGAAATGAATTGGCGGCAATGATGGGGTTGGAACGTGACGGTGACACGATTCGTGCAACCACGGTCATGCCAAATATTCCGGAGGGTATTAGCCCAGATAATGTTGCACTTCCTGCAATTAACCGAGATTATTCCGCAGTGATGAAAGCTATGGGAATAACCAAGTAATATGCCAGCTCCTACTGGTATTGGAATTACGCTACCGTTTCGCCGGGGAAATACCGGTATGTTTGAAACGTCTACCACATTCGTTCAGCAAACAAAATCAAACTTTAAAAATTTGGTATTGACAAAAAAAGGAGAACGAATTCATCACCCAGATTTTGGATGTGATATTTGGAAAATAGCGTTTGAACAAATGACAGATGAAAATCTAGATAAAGCCAGACTTACTATTGTAGATGCAGTGGACAGATGGTTACCGTATTTGGAACTTATGAATTTTCAAATAAATAAAAATGCAGACAATGACTACAATAAGATACAAATATTTTGTAGTTATAGATTTAGAAACAATCCCAATGTTACCGACTCAGTAGACTTCTCTCTATTATAATATTTTCGGAGCCATAGATGGCAACCAATCAGCAAGTTGTAATGCAACCTAGACCAAATGTTAAGCAAATTAATTATCTAGCAAAAACATTTACGGATTTTAGACAAAATTTAATTGAATTTTCTAAAGCATACTACCCTAACACGTATGCGGATTTTAATGAAGCATCTCCTGGTATGATGTTCGTTGAAATGGCCGCATATCTGGGTGATGTACTGTCATTTTACATAGATAATCAATTCAAAGAAAATCTACTAGCCTATGCAGAACAACCGGAAAATATCGTAACCCTATCTCAATTTTTGGGATATAAGCCAAAACTTACGTCGGTTGCATCTGCAACCGCAACCGTATACCAACTCGTACCAGCAACAACTAAAAATGGGGTATTTGTCCCCGATTCAAAGTTTTTACTCCGAATTGCGGCGGGGTCTACATTCTCTACCAATGACCAAGCTTCCGCACAATTTCGGTTAATGGAAGATGTAGATTTTAGTGATACAGTCGGCAGACAAGTCATTATTAGTTCAACCACCCCAAGTGGTAATCCATATTTTTATGTAGTAACCAAACAAGCTAACTTGTCTGCGGTGGTAGAAAAAACTACTACCTTCGCATTTGGAAGTCCACAAAAGTTTGCGTCTGTATTACTTCCAACCGAAAGTATTGTGGGGATTACTTCAGTAACCGATTCCGATGGAAATGATTGGTATGAGGTAGATTATCTTGCACAAGATACCATAACATCAACTATTGATGTAGTAGATAATAGTGAAACTGGGGCGTTACCTTCCGCAAAATTACGACTTAAAAAAGTCCCGCGCCGGTTCGTTACCCGAATTACACGAGACCTTCGTACCCAATTAGTATTTGGATCGGGGACCACGAACTTAGCAGATACCAACACCACGGTAGATTCTCGTCAAATCGCCAATTCCCAATATGGAAATACCATACAAACTCAATTGGCAAATACGGCAATTAACAATGTCAATTTTCTAAACTCATCTGCCTATGGAGTCTCCCCCACCAATACAACACTAACCGTAAATTATTTGGTTGGTGGTGGGGTCGCAAGTAATACACCAACCAATACTATTGTAAATATTGGTAATATCACACTGTTAAACGATACCACGGTATACTCCACAGCTGACTTAAATGCCTTCAATGCGGCATATCAAAGTCTATCAATAAACAATGACCAACCAGCAACGGGTGGCAATGATGGGGAAACCTTATCAGAAATTAAAGAAAACGCACTGGCATTTTTTAACGCACAAAACCGAGTCGTAACCGCTGAAGACTATACAGTACGGGCATATGCATTACCCGCTACGTATGGACATATTGCAAAAGCGTATGCAATCCGAGATGAGCAGATTAATAATATCCTTACGGCACAACAAGGACCTGGTCAACGGTCATACGTAGATAATCCAGTTCGTCCCAACTCCATTAATTTATATGTATTAGGATATGACAACTATGGAAAGTTAACCACACTGAATACGTTGGTTAAGCAAAATTTGTCTAAGTATCTTGAACAATATAGACTACTGACCGATGATATAAATATTTTAGATGCATTCGTGGTCAATATCGGGGTGAACTTTAGTATCACCGTATTTAAAAACTACAATGTAAATGATGTACTTGCCCGTGCAATTGGGGAAATTCAAAATTACTTTGATACCTCCAAATGGACAGTTAATCAACCCATCATTGTATCTGATTTAGTCTATAAGGTAGGGTCAGTAGATGGTGTACAAAACGTGAAGAGTCTGGAAATTGTAAACAAGTATAAGTTCCACGATGGAAGCAACTATCAAGATTATCGGTATTCAATAGATGAAGCAACGGTTAATGGTATCATATACCCATCACTTGACCCGTGTATATTTGAACTCAAATACCCACAGAGTGATATTGTCGGGAGTGCTGTCCAATGAGAACATTTATAGTACCAACAAAAGATACTACGATATATCAAGCATTCCCAACCAATAATTCAGGGTTTGATGAAATATTGGAAATTGGAAAGGTTGTAGACACTACATTAGTTGAACCGAATTATACGGGTAGTTCTGCACGGTCATTACTATATTTTAACTTACCAACCACGGCAAGTGTATCTACGGGGTCAAATTATTTTTTAAATTTGAAATTAGCAAATGCTAGTAATGTACTACGTAATCAAACATTGGTGGTCTATCAAATTTCGCAATCATGGGATGAAGGTAGTGGATTTTTCTACGAAAATGTAAAAAATAGTAACGATGGGGCAACATGGAACCAATTAGGTTCCTATACATCGTGGAGTCGGGCAGGGGGAACATTCCTTACTGCGTCGGTCTCGGCAAGTACTAGTTTAAATACATACCCATTAGAAGATATTCGGATTAACGTTACCAGTATACTACAACCGATTGTTAACGCCAATAGTGCATCATACGGGTTGGCGATACAATTTCCAGCAGCAGATGAAGCTGATATCAATAATATGGGGAACATTAAAGTGTTCTCGGCACAAACTCACACGGTACATCAACCCACACTGGAAATCGCCTGGGATAACCAAACATTCATAACCGGTAGTCTTGCGGTAATATCGACCTTGAATGTAAAAGTTACACCAACCAATATAAAAGAAATATACACACAAGGTGATATTGCTCGTATTGATTTAAATGTTCGAGATGAGTATCCACTTAAATCATTTGATAGTACCTTAAGATATAAAAACAAATATTATCTTCCATCCTCATCATATTATTCAGTGGTAGACGTTCAGAGTAATATAACAGTCATTCCGTTTGATAGTTATTCTAAGATACATTGCGATGGAACAAGTTCGTATGCAGTATTAGATACGTCCCCTCTATATAAAGGACGATTCTATACGCTACGATTCAAATCAGATTGGAACGGATATTCACGAACGATTGGCAACGGTACCATATTCAAAATTGACCTATGAACACTCTTATAACGACGATAAACACACGTAATCCGGATAGCAGTAGTATTCAAACAAAGAGTACTATTGATATTTCATTTTCTATGGCAGAATTATCGTCTTCAAAAGTTATTATGTCATCATCTGCGAATTACGCCTTACAATTGAAACCCAACTATACTACGAATGGATTGGTATTGGAAGTTCCACGTACACAAGACGCAATACTAAGTAGCGAAGGATATTACACACCCGTATATACCGAAAAAATCAATTACGACCAATGGAAATTGAAGATTAACAAAGTTTTCCTAGAGCTTACTTAATATGGCAAATCAACAAAATTTTAAAACGAATATCCAAACGGCATCGACCCAATATACCAAATACTCGGTCTCGCGTATATTTGACAACAAACGAGATACGTTGTTGGATATGGAAATCCCAACAAATGTTGCAAATTTAGAAAAAACAAACATAGAGATAAATTTTTATAGTTTGTTTGATAACTCATTGGTATATTCTGATGTAGTACCGGCGTCGGTGGGAGCAATATCAACCGAAACATTCCAATATACAGACGGAACCTCCAGAGTATTACTGTTCATTGATTTTTCAAAATTAGTAGCGTATGCATTTCCACAAGGACAATATCAAGTTGTATTCAATTTCTTTGAAGATGAAATTGGGTCATATACAGATAAAAAATTAATGGTATCACAGATATCCATATCTAGATCGGAAGTAGAATTGGAATATATAGGAGCACCTGCTGACGGCGAAATCGCACAGTTTATCTCACCACAAATTAACAATATGTGGGTAGTTGATGCATTAAAGCAAATATTCAATCAACTTGATAATCAAACATCAGCAATTCCCACCGTGAGTACCGCACTAAATTCCACATTACTGTTTAATTACATGCCACCAGAAATGGTATCGGCAATAAATGTAAATGGTATTACAAATGAAGTAACGTCCAGTGCACAATTTTTATTGGATAGCGCATATAAAAATTGTATTGCATGTTTAAATGGTAAACCAATTACCGATAACAAACCGCATATGACAATAGACAAATCTACCACACGATTTACACAAGAAATGCTTATTAACTTGGTAACTTCGGAGTTAGATAATGTATTTTCCACGCTACAACAACCCACTACCTTTAAAATAGTATGATACAAGACATAGAAGCTATAGATGGTGGTACGGATTCAACGGGAACCACCGTAGTCGGGGGTACTACGGGAGGTACTGGCACTTCAAGCACATCGGGGGGAACCAGCGGAACGTCGGGTAACACATCAATTATACCTATCGCTAATCAACTTACGGTATCTGATTCGCAAGTTCGCTCGGCATTTTCATATACACCAAGTACAATTGAAGTTAATTATATGCAACATTATGGGGATGCGTATATAGAGGTTCCCATTACGGTAACTAACGCATCAAAAACATTCGCACTACGGATATATCCGGACATTGCAAATGAAAACATAAAAATTTATGCATCGGGTAGTACTAATGATTCACAACCATTGAGCAGTACAAGTGCATTTATATTACAAGCAAATAGTACTAAAGACTTAATTTTACGAGAGACAACAAAAGTTGCATCCACCATTGGAGACGGGTACACAGAATTACGGGAGATTGGGGTGTATTCACAAAATCTAAACTTTGTTGTAACCGCAGTAACTTTACCAAAGACCAAATAAATACGACTTACTCGGTAACTATACATGAGCAATAAGATAATTGTAACGTGGACAAATAATAAGTTTACCAGTAATACTGATAGTGGCTACCACCAGCAGTATGGGTTGGGTATGCCCATAGAAGAAACGGATATATCGTCTGAAATTATTTTTACTACGGAACAAGTTCAACACAAATTGGATGGTATTAAAGCAATTCTATTTAACCCAGATAACAGTGAATTATTTCATAACGCACCTGGAAAAGATTCTTCCATTTTAGAGGGAGGTTGGGCACGTGGTGAATTTTATGAAGGAACATTGACTAAAATAAAACAACAATTAGCTAATGCATTATTTGATGCTTCAAATAAACCATCGGATCCAACAACGTATTTTAAATTTCGTACAACTACCGATGATATTAATAAACATAATGATGTAGCGTTTCGGGAATTACAAGCAACAGTAAAAGGATATGGAATTCTTCTTGAAGCAATACTAAATAAAGAAGCTGGTTTGGCACGTACTGACGTAAATGATGCCACATCATATATTGCTATATCAAATCCTGTATCGCTAAGTATACCATCAACGTTGTCCGTTACACAATTTCAAGTCCCACTTCGTACTACGTTGCAACAAGCGGCAACAAATCTTATTATAGCAAAAACACTCGCATTTTTCGATGAATCCAGAGAATATAAAACCGTACTTGACTTTGGAAATGATACCCAATATGTAGCAGAAGCATGGAGAGTGTCTCCAAGTAATCCCAACGCAATACAACTTCGTCTATATACTCCGTTAAATGCATCCGTACAAGTATACGATTCCGCATTTATCGGACGGGAAATTGCCAAGAGTATCGTTGATATAGTTGACGTATTATTATCTCCGGAGGTTGACAATACCCCATATTTACGACCACGTAATACACATATTAAAGAAGAATCTGCTAATAAAAAATACATTAACAATATAACACTTTCTTCATTAAATTTGGGGAGCGGAACAGTATCAGGATCTAATATTTCATATGATAATACGGTATTTCGTCGCTGGTATACGGCAGATTTTAACTCATCCGAACTAAACATAGACTTTAGCAACTATAGTAACTTTGTACACTTTGGGTCTGCTCGTAATCGTATTGACGCATTTGCACAAAAATTATCAAAAATAGAACAACTAAAACTACAAACCACAGCGGATACAACATCATCCGTAGCTGGATATAGTACCTCTACCTATTCACCAACCAATGCAACTGCGCAAGCAAGCGCAATTGCAATTGAAAATGTCATCAGAAATTTTGACCCATACGAACAATTCCTATACTACACCACAGCATCCGTAGCGTATTCCGCTAGTGCTGATTATGCAAGTACGGGTATAGAATATAATTCGTCATCAAGTTGGCCAAAACAAAATGGTACACCATATAGTCCCACATTAATTGCTACCGCAAGTAATGCTTGGTACGTATTACAATCGGGTATCGCTGACAGATATGATTTAAATAATCCAAATTATTTAGTCACCCATCTTCCACGCCATATTCAAGAAGACGCAGAATCTAATGAATTCTTGATATTTGTATCTATGATGGGACATATGGTTGATAATATCAAAGTATACATTGACCAATTTCCCAACATATATTCCACAAATCCAGACCCGTATAGTGACCTTACGATGGATCAGGTCTATGAAGTTGCTTCCTCGTTTGGATTAAAACTTCCTAATGTATATTCATTGGAAGCATTGCAATCGTTTGTAGAAACCAATAATATTGATGGAGTAGACGGATCTCGTGTACTAGTATCGGAAACGTGGAAGCGATTCCTCCACAGTATGATATATATGTTCAAGTTGAAGGGGTCACGTACGGCATTTGATGCATTGTTAAATACCTACGGGATAAATTCACCAATCCTACAAGTCAAAGAAACTACATATCCATCCCAAGGAAATTATATTACCTCGGATGAACTAACATATGGAGTCACATTTAACAGCGCATCCACCAGTTATATTCAAATACCGTTCGTATCATCCTCGGTTGGTACGTCCACGGTACAACTGCGGTTTGTGCCAAGTATACGACAACTGGGAAGTATTGTAACCAGTAATACCAAGTGGTCTGTTAATGTGGTGCCACACCCAACCGCATCCCGTACGGACTATGGTCGTATTGAAATTGTAAGTGCAAGTACACGAATTGCAAGTAGTAGTTATTTCCCACTATACTCCGATGATTACACCACGTTTATGTTGCGCAGTCAATCATCTGGAATAGATTTTAATATCATACAAACCGATGGCAGTCAAATTCTATACCAATACTCATCGTCGGTTACGTTACCGCAATGGAGTACCACTGGGTATATCTATGTGGGTGGTAGTGGGTCCAACT
>Ga0114969_10001295_pt1 | contig 21269 bp, 18 predicted proteins | sample M_130807_MF_Meta_FD_87316 | JGI IMG/M metagenome (GOLD analysis project Ga0114969, IMG submission 87316) | Freshwater microbial communities from Lake Montjoie, Canada to study carbon cycling - M_130807_MF_MetaG | ecosystem: Environmental > Aquatic > Freshwater > Lake | place: Lake Montjoie...
AATAGCGCGGCGTCTGAGACCGAAGCGTGGCTCCCCGAGAACACGCCCAATTTCCGCAGCCGCCCGATGCTGGCGTTTTTGGCGGCGGGCATTCCGCAACCGGTCGGTCAGTCCGTCGCGCAAGTCCAGGGCAATGCCTATCCGTCCTATGACCTGCCCAACATCACCGCGACGGTGCATTGGCTGAAATCCACGCCGCTGCGGCCATCCAACCTGCGCGCGCCCGGAAAGCCGGGCAATGTCTTCGCGGTCGAATCCTTCATCGACGAATTGGCGGCGGCGGCAAATCGCGATGCACTGGAATTCCGGCTGGCGCATCTGAAAGACGATTTTGGCCTGGGGCTCTTAAAGCGCGTCGCCGATCGCATGAATTGGAAAAGCCGCCCCTCGCCCAATCGCGACAACAGGAACGGCGCGGTGCTGCTCGGACGCAGCATCACCTATGTTTGGTACAAGCACATGGACAACCGGATGGCGCTGGGGCTGGAAGTCTCGGTCGAGCGCGCCACCGGCAAGGTGCGCGTCACCCGTGTCGTTGCGGCGGTGGAAAGCGGGTTGATGATCAACCCCGACGGGGTGAAGAACCAGGTCGAAGGCAACATCGTGCAGGCCGTCAGCCGCACGCTGCTGGAAGAAGTGACGTTCGACCAATCGGGCGTCACCAGCGTCGACTGGCGCAGCTATCCCATTCTCACCTTCCCGGATGTGCCGGTGGTCGAGGTGGAGCTTATCGGTACGCCGCGCGACAAGCCGCTCGGCGCGGGCGAAGCGGCGTCCGCGCCTGTGCCCGCCGCCATCGCCAATGCGGTGTTCGACGCGACGGGCGCTCGTATCCGGCGCGTGCCTTTGACGCCCGCGCGGGTGCGTGGTGCGTTGGTCAGCACGCGTCAGACATAGGAGCGGGTTTACTTTCGTTTGGCTATGATGAGCGCGTGAGTCGTTAGGAGTAGCGTCCATGAATGTCCAAGTACCCAAGGAGAAAGTTCAAGTCAGAGCGCACCAATTGTGGGAGGAAGCCGGCCGGCCGGCAGGTTGCGATCTGGAACATTGGCTGCAAGCGGAAAAAGAGTTTCTGCTGAATTCCGCAGCCGCCGCGCCTTTGATGGAAGACGTAAAACAAGAGTTTTCGGGCAACGAACCCGGCAAAAAACCTGCTAAAAAGGCCAAGAGCGAAAACGGCGCACAGAAAGCGCCGCGCAAGACTTCGGGACGAAGCAAAACCAAATAGCCGCTTTTTCGCGCGCGGCTTCGGGAGAGACGAATGAGGAGGAGTTTGGTCCCCGTGCTGCTACTTGCGGCCGCGGTTGAGAGCCTTTTGTCCGGCGCCATGGCGCGGCCGTTCATCGATCCGCGCGCCGAAAAGAGCGAGGCGATCGACAACGCCAATGCGGCCGAGCCGCGCGATGCCGCGTGCGTCGCGCCGCGACTCGTTTCCACGGGAGGAGCGGCGCCGAAGAATCCGCACACGCTGGCGGTGCGCTGGATCGGCTTTTCCAATTATGAGCTGGTCTACAACGGCCGTGTGATTTTGCTGGATGCGTATATCGATCGTGGGAGTTTCTTCACGCCACTGGGCGTCAAAGCCGCTGACTTCAAGAAGGCGGACGTGCTGCTGATCGGGCATGGCCATGTCGATCACATGTCGGACGCCGCTTCCATCGGCGCGCAGACGAAAGCGCAAGTCGTCGGCGCGCCGGTGACGACGGAAAAGCTGATGACGCAGCCGATACCGGCAGCGCAGATCAAAACGGTTACGGGACGCGGCGGCGAACTGCTGCGCTTCGACGGGTTCACGGTTGAGCCCATTCTCGGCCGTCATGGCGAACCCAATCCGCAAGTCGGCCAGACCGTCGGCAAAGCCATCGACGCGCTGCTGCCCGCGATGACGCCGGAGCAGAAAGCCGAAGAAGCTGCTATTCGCACGCGCGGCGTCGGTGGACCGCGCGTCATTACGGAGGGCACGATTGCCTATCTGATCACGCTCGATACAGGTTTCCGCATCATGTACCGCGACAGCGCGGGCGTCGCGACGGATTACGAAAAGCAAGCCATGGCGCGCGTGGGCCGCGTCGATCTCGCCATCACCGCATTGCGCGCGGATTTCCTGCCGCAATATGTGGTGCCGCAAGAAATGGAATACATGCAGGTGTACAAGCCCGACGTAATTATGCCCGCGCACCACGATGCGGGACTGACGGCGGGCTATGACGGGCTATGGCGCACGACGGAGCCGGTGTTTCAAGCACTGAAGGATGCCAACCCCGCGCTGGTGACGGTGTCGAAGGGTTATCGCGAGCCGACATGTTTCAACACGGAATTTAATATGCAGCGTGGGGCGCGATAATTCCAATGTGGAGGCACCTAACCCTCCGCTTGAGACCGATCATCCCTCACTATCCGTATGGAGCGCGGCGCTATGTGCGTGTTCCGTCGAGCCTATGTCGGATGAACCAGTGGAAGGCGAGTTGCTGCGAGCGAGGTGGCGGCGCCCGCCCCACTGGCTCGCTTCTCCCGCTCACGGAAGGTCAATGCCGTGACGACGTTCGTCGAAAACTTTCCGATAGCGCAGAGCGATGTTGTGCCTGAACGCAATTAGCTCTCGCTCCATCTCGACCAGTTCCTGCACGCCTTGCTCTTCGGTCTTGGCTATCAGCCAGTTGAAGTGGCGCTGAGTTGCATCGATGTATTCGTCTTGGATGTCCGCATCGAGTAAGGACATTTCAGAATTGGTATTCTGTAATGCCGCCACAAAGCTTGCGCGGGCGTCGTTAACGGATAGGACCCACTTTGGCACAGGTATTTTGTCTTTTTTGTAACTCATTTCCCAAGCCTGCTGGATGCGCAGATTGGTGGTTGCATCGATGAGCTTCTCTGCTGTTCCGTAGAATTTCTGCAGGCGTTCAAGTTGGCGCTCGGCGGCCCACTTCGCGCGTTCTTCCGCGAACGTCAGCTTTGATGTCTTGAGTGCCTGTCTGTTGGATAGGATCGCCAAGACAATGGAGATCACCCCAGCGACTATCGCGCCGGCGAGCGTCCCGATTACCCCCACCAAAGCCGCATCCATAGGCGGACTATGCAGTGATTCGCATCATTCGCAGATCGCCCGTGCGGCGAGCGAGCTATCCGTGCTTAAAAGATTGAAATTAAAATGCATAAGGGCAGCGCGCTATCGGCTCGTCCGGGAAACGGGGATGGAGCGGCTTGCCGTGGTACCGTTGGAACTCGGACGAAGCGATCAAGCTCAAACAAAAAGGGCCTCGCGAACGAGGCCCTTTCGCAAACCGTGCGACGAACGCTTAGCGTCCGCCAGCCGCAGCCGGCATCGCCGCCGGAAGCGGTGCGCGAGCCGGAACGACGGGCAACAGATCGGGCTGCTTGCCGATAATGGCATTCAGCGCATTCCAGCCGCAGATTTCATCGCTCCATGTCGGCGGTGTGGCCGCCATGCCGCCGACGCCGATGGCGCCAAGGAACTGGTTGTCAACCACGATGGGCAGGCCGCCCGCGACCGGGAAATTACCCTGCTGGAATATCTGCGCCGCGGTCCACGGATTGAGCGCGACTTGGTTTTGCAGCGCGTGCGTCGGATTGCGGGTCGTCCAGGCCGTCTTGGCTTTCGCGACCGCGGATTCGGCGGCGCCTTTCGGTTGGCCATCGGCGCGGTAGTAATAGGTGAGCGTGCCATACTGATCGAGTACCGCGACGCTGACGCTCATGTTCTTTGAGGCGGCTTCATCGACGCAATGTTTGGCGATTTTCTCAGCCACAGCGACACTGATTTGCGCGTTCTCATGAATGCGTTCGGCCATCGGGCCTTTGATGACGATATCGCTGAGTGACGCGCCCATGCTGGTGCCCGCAATCATTGTCGCCGCTCCGGCGGCCAGCAATCCCATATAAAATTTCACGACGGTTCCCTCCTAAGTTGACTCAACAGGCTTGATGTTGAGAACATCATGGCATTTCCAGCCGCGCGGTGACAACGCAGGGTGGGTCCCGGATCGGCGCAATACCCACCCTCCCCTTGAGGGCAGGGGAATCGCATGTTCCAAGAGATAAGGTGTTGCTGGGTATAGCAAAGTGGATTCTGCAGATGTCTTCTTGTGATTCGCAGGAGGGCGCTGGTGGAACGTTTTGCAGATTGCTTTTCGGAGTTGGAGGATCCTCGAGGAGCGAATGCTCTGCACGATTTAACGGAGGTTCTGTTCATCGCGCTGCTGGCCACGCTGTGCGGGGCGACAAGCTGCTGCGACATGGCTCTTTTTGGCCGCATCAAGGAAGACCTTCTGCGATCGGTTTTGGAGTTGAAGTACGGGCTGCCGAGCCACGATACGTTCAGCCGGGTCTTCCGGCTACTCGATCCGAAGGGTTTCGAGAAGGCGTTCCAGCGCTTTATGCAGGCCTTTTCGCAGGGCCTGAAGCATGCGCAGACAAAGGGTGTGATCGCCGTCGATGGCAAGGCTCTGCGTTGCGCTTACGAGCGCGGGCGAAGCCACATGCCCGCCATGATGGTGACAGCCTGGGGTGCAAAAACCCGCATGGCTCTTGCCAATACTTTGGCAAAAGAGGGAGGCGAAGCAGCCGCAGCTTTGTCCCTCATCGAGCTTTTGGAGCTGAAGGACTGCATCGTCACCGCCGATGCTCTGCATTGCCGGCGCGATACGGCGCAAGCCATCATCAGCCGCAAGGGCGATTATGTTCTTGCCGTCAAAGACAATCAGCCCAAGCTCCTGCAAGCTGCCAAGGCAGCGATTGCGGCGCGCCACAAAACAGACAAGAGAGCCGCAAAGACCAAAGAGGCCTCGCATGGCCGCGAGGAAAGCCGCGCAGCCTTTGTCGTTTCCACGCAAGCTGCCCAAGAGCTGGATTTCCCAGGCCTCAAAGCCTTCGCCATGATCAGAAGCAAACGTGCTTCGGACAACGCGGTCGAACGCTACTTCCTGTTGAGCCACAATTGGCGTCCCCCTCAAGTGCTCAGCATCGTGCGCGAGCATTGGGGGATAGAGAACCGCCTGCACTGGACCCTCGACGTTGTCCTCGACGAAGATCGGGCGCGCAATCGCAAGGACAACGCACCCGCCAATCTGGCCATTCTGCGCCGTCTTGCCCTCAATATCGCAAGAGCCCACCCAGACAAAAAAACCTCCATGCGCTCGAAACTCAAACGCGCAGGCTGGGACCAGAACTTCATGTTCGATATGCTCGCGAACATGCGATAGCCCTGCCCTTGAGGGAGGGTCGAAGGCGCGTAGCGGCTTCGGGGAGGGGACGGGGTGGCGAACAAATCCCCTCCCCGAAATTGCTGGCGCAATTTCGACCCTCCCTCAAGGGGAGGGTCGAAGACGTTCAACCCGCTGACGCGACGGGGATGACGCCGATGGCTTTTTTCAAATTGTCGTAGGGGCGGGCGCCGGCGCCGTGGGCGGGGGCGATGGTTTTCACTTTCAGGCCGAGCTGTTCGATGTTGCGGTACAGGTCGATGCCGTATTCGGGTGTGCGGCCGAAATCGCGCGGGTCATCGCCGTTCGGCGGATTGTAGCCGTCGCCCCAGAAGATGATCCCTTCCTTCGGCATATAGACCAGCAGGTTGTTGCCGTTGTGACCGCCGATCAAATGATACAGCTCGATGGTCTTGTTGCCGTCGGTCATCACCTTTTTGTCGGTCATCGTTTCGAACGTCGCTTCCTTCGGCTGCTTCGACAGCAGATCCGCCGCCAGCGTGCGCGGACGCGCCCACACCTTTTCGAAGAACGCTTTGTTGCCTTCATGCGTCACAACGGTTGCGCCTTGCGCCACATAGGTGCGCAAACCACCGGCATGGTCATAATGCGGATGCGTGTTGATGACGTATTTGATCTGCTTGTTCGGGATGAGCTTGGCGATTTCTTCGTTCACCGCGAGCGAACGCGCTTCGCTGGCGATGCCTTCCACGACCACGATGTAGTCTTTGAAATCGACCGCCCAACTGCGCGCGCCGCCGACATTGAGATACCAAACGCCATCCGCCAATTTCTCGCTGGTCACGACAGGCTTTTCCGGCGGCAGCGGAGCACTCACCACATTCTGCGGCGCTGCGATATTCACGGCCGCGTTCGGCTTCACATCGGTGATCCGCACATCCAACGTCGGCGAGCCGTCTTCCGTGCGCACGATGTGGGTGGGGAATTTCACGCCGCCGAAATCGGCATAATCCGAATAGGTGATCTCGATCGGATAATCGCCGATCACTTCGTTGGTGCTGAGAAAGCTGACCTTTTCGACCATATTCTGATCGTTCAGCGTCGCTTTAACGTCGCGCCCCTCCGCCTTGAAGTCGATCTCCTTGCCGTTCAGCGCCGCATTGGCAGCCATGGCGGCTTTGATGACGCCCTGCGGTGTCGCCCACAATTCGCGCATACGGTCGGCGGCGTTTTCGTTTTGCGGCGTCGCCTGTTCGCCGTTTTGCGCCCAGGCGTTCTTGCCCGCCGCCGCGAGGACGGTGCGCTGCTCACCCGCAACCGGCTGTGCGGCGCCGCCATGCGGGGGAACCTCGCCCTGCGCCCGCGTGGCGTCGAGCTGGTAAGCCGGCGTCTGATAATTCGCCGACACTTTGTACGCGACCTGCCGGAATTTCGGCCACGGATCGCCGGGCTGATATGCCTGACCGAAACCGAAATTGGATCCGCTGCCGGAATATTCGATGGAATTCAACGCGGTCGCGCCCATTGCATCGGACGCCGCGGCAAGCCCGCTCTTCTGCTGCTCGCAGGCGGCGAGCAGCACTATCAATCCAAGAATGGCAGCGTGAACTATCCGCATGGAACTGCTCCTCAAAGCGTTTCGCAGGTCAGCTTTTCTTTTTCACCGGCACGGCAATGCCCGGCGTTTGCAGATCGACGGCGTACAACGAACCGCGCGTCGTGAAATAAAGCGTTTTCCAATCGTCGCCGCCGAAGGCGATGTTGGTCGTCGCCGCTTCGCCATGCACGATGCGTCCCAGCCTCTTACCCGTCTTGTCCAGGATGAACAGCCCGCCGGTGCCGCCGGTGAAGACGTTTCCGGCCTGGTCTACTTTCATGCCGTCGGGCACGCCGGGCTCGGGGCCGTTCAGATCGGCAAAGACGCGGCTGGTCTGTTTGGCGACCGTGCCGTTGGGCTGCACTTCATAGGCGCGTACATGACGGCGGCGCGTATCGTTGACGTACAGAATGCTTTCGTCCGGCGAGAAGGCGATGCCGTTCGGCGCAATCATTTCATCGATGATGAGCGTCAGCGTGCCCAGATCGGCGCTGACGCGGTAAACGCCTGTCATCGTCACATCCCACTGATCGGGCGCCAGCGGCCCGCCGGGATCGGTGAAATAAATCGCGCCATCGGATTTGACGATCACGTCGTTGGGACGCAGCAATCGCTTGCCGCCGAAGCTGTTGGCGATGACCGTCACGCTGCCGTCGGCTTCGTAGCGCGTCACGCGGCGTGTCAAATGCTCGGCGCAGACAATGCGTCCCTGCAGATCGCGCGTGAGCCCGTTCGCCTCATTGGTCTTTTCCATTGCAACGCTGACGCCCTGGCCGGGCGTGTATTTCATGCGGCGCGCGGTCTGAATGTCGTTGAAGAGAAGATATTTCCCTTCCGCCCACCACAGGGGACCTTCTGCCGGTCCAATGTCGCCGCCAAAGCCGCTGGCAAGCTTGCGGATGGGCTGCGTGGAAGAAAGAATGCGGTCGAGTTCGGGCGCCAGCTTTTCGATGCGTGGCATACCCGTCTGCGCGAAGGCGCGGCCGGCTGCCCCATAGGCGATGCTGCCCGCTGCTGCCGCCAGCATGTGACGGCGTGTTAGACCCGATCGCATGGTGCCCTCCCCTAAGTTCAACCATGGGAGGGAGCGCGCCCCCTCCGCCGCCTACGGCGGCACCTCCCCCGTAACAACGGGGGAGGAAAGGCTTGCGCCAGCTTAAGACGGCAGAGCGAAGACGTAGATCGCGTTGCCGTTGAGCGGGTGTTTGATGTCCGGCGCGATGGCGCGCAGCACGTTGCGTGGGGACCCGCCGCCGAGACCGGCCGGGACCGCGATGTATTGCTTGCCGTTGGCGGTGAAGGTCGCCGGGAAGCCCTGCACCGACGTGCCGAGACGCGTCTTCCAAAGTTCCTTGCCCGTGGCTGTATCGTAAGCGTGGAACCAGCGGTCGATATCGCCGACGAAGGTGATGCCGCTGTCGGTGGTCAGCACGCCGGTCAGCCATTCGGGGCGCTGATCGACGGCCCATTTCATCTGCATGGTGCGCACGTCGAACGCGGCGAGATGGCCGATATTACCGTTGCTGCCGGGCATTTCGAAGAACCGCCGGTCGGCCTGCGTGCCGCCGCCGCCGTCTTTCTTGTCCACGACGCGGCCGTTCATTTCCATGCACGCCTGGGTCAGCGGGATAATGAGCTGCTGCGTTTGCGGGTCATAGCTCATCGTCTGCCAGTCCTTGCCGCCGGCTGTGCCGGGGCAGGCCGGAACCCAATAGCCGGTCCGCTGTTCCAGAATGTCGGGGCGATAGGCGATCTGGCCCTTAGAGCGATCCTTCCACATGAAGACGTTCTGGTAGACGGTTTCCTTGGCATCGATGAATTCGCCGGTTTGGCGATCCAGCTTCCACAGAATGCCGGGCTTGCCGATGTTGAACGACAGCTTGCGGCCGTCCACATCGACGAGCACGCGCTCATACACCTCATCGAGATCCAGCGACTCACCCGGGATGAACTGGTGATACCAGGCGAGCGCGCCGGAATCTGGGCGCAGCGCCAGCGTCGATGTGGTGAACAGCGCCGCATCGCCGCCGCCGGTGCCGCGGCTCGCCTGCATCCACGGCTTCGCATTCGCGACGCCCCAATACGTCATATTCAGATCGGGATCGTAGGTGCCGGTGATCCAGGTATCGCCGCCCGCGCGCAGCATGGCGGGAAGTTTGCCCCAGGTGTCGCCGCCGGGCATTCCCTCCTTTGGCGTCGTGACGAAGCGCCAAAGCTGCTTGCCGGTCTGCGCGTCATAGGCGCTGATGAAGCAGCCCTGGTCTTTTTCGGCGGCTTTGTACATTTCGCAGCCGCCAAGGCCCTGAACAACTTTGCCGTTGATGATGAGCGGGCCGGACGTATTGCCGAAGCCCTTGGACTCATCGGCCATCACGGTGTCCCACACGGTGCGGCCGGTCTTGGCATCCAGCGCCATGATGTGCGCATCGGACGACGCGACGTAAACCTTGTCGCCATAGATGGCCATGTTGCGCATCGCGCCATTGCCGCCGGTCACCGCGCCGGAGGGGCGGATGCGGTTTTCCCACAGCAATTCGCCGGTTGCCGCGTCCAGCGCCTGCACGATGTTGTCGACATGCACGAGATACATGATCCCGTTGTGCACCAGCGGCGTGGGCTCATTGGCGCCGACGCCGTCGTTCATCGCCCACACCCAGGCGAGCTGCAATTGCTTGACGTTGGTCTTGTTGACCTGCGTGAGCGCGCTGTGGCTCCAGCCCTTGTAATTGCCGCGCACCATCAGCCAATCGTTGGGGCTGGGATTGACCAGCATCTGATCGGTGACGGGTACGAAGTTCTGGATATTGCCTTCGATGGTCAGGCGCGCGGGCGTGCGCGGGGGACCGGCGGGGGCGGCGCCCGCGGTTTGGATCGCACCGGGAGGCGGCGCGGTTCCGGTCGCGACTTGCCCGATGGGAACGGACGTTGCCTGCGTCAGTTGTTGATTGCCCGCAGCCGCGCCGTTCTGGCGCAGGATGTAAGCCACCACCGCGCCCACGGCCTGATCCGACAGCGTGCGCGGATTGTCGGCGGGCATCGAGGTTTGAATCTTGGTGTAGAGGTCGCTGGTGGTGCGACCGCGCCATGCGCTCATGAAGGTGGCGCCGGCCAGCGGCGGCGCTTCGGAACCGCCGCGCAAATCGGGCTGATGGCACTTGGCGCAAACCGTCGCGAACGTCGTCTGGCCGACGGCGACCTGATCGTTGGTGAACACACCATTGGCTGCCGTTTGCGGCTGGGCCGTGGCAATCGCAATGCCGAAGGCGGCGGCGACCGCGCCGGACACCAGCAATAAGGCTTTCAATCCGCGCATGTTTCGCTCCCTCAATTGGCGTGTCCGAGCCAGCCCCGAAGATTTCCATCGGGTGCGCGCTCGGAGTTTATCTGGACGTAGAGTTGGCCGTTCTTCAGGTCCTCGACCATTTGCGGCGTCAGATCGACCGTGCCGCCGATGGCCGGCGCCGTGGTCTTGGTGACGTTGAGGTCAAGGATCGCAGGCCCCGGAATACCGGGCACGCCGCGATGAATATGCGCCATCGTTGCCGGCGACTTCAGGCCTTTGGCATTGCCGTTCACCGTCAGCTTATTGCCGGCAAGTGTCGCGGTTATCGCGCCTTCGCCCGCCACATTGATCTGCATGCCGACGTCGATCGGCACGACCGAAAGCCGCGTACGGTAGGAATCGCCGTTGCTCGCCGCCAATGCGGGAAGAGACAACAGACTTGCGGCGGCCAGGGCCGCCCAGACATGCCGCTTCGTCATGGTCACTTTCATCGTTTGAATGATGCGTTTTCGGGAGCACCGAACGCGGCCCCGATCGCGGCGAAATCTATACGGTGTCGGGCCTTCGTGCCAGGGCGCGCGAGCAACGCTAACGGAAGAAACGCGCCAGCATGTCCGTTTCGGACTTCGCACCTGCAACATCGGCGGCGAGGCGGCGGTATAGCTCGGCGGTGGAATCGAACAGCTTTTCGCCCGCCGGGTCTTCCGAGACGAAGGCGGCGATCTCTTCCATTTCCGCCACCCAGCGATAGGCCTTGTCGAACATGGAGGGGACTTGACGCTCGAACCAGGCGAGAAGTTGAGGCTGGCTTTGGGCAAGTTCGGCTTTGAGCGCCTCCGCCGTCCCGGCGCGCGTGGCGGCCAGCAGCATGACGCTGGCCAGCGCGGTCAGGCCCTTGGTGATTCCGGCATAAGACATCTTCAGCGCGGAGGCGGCGCCGATGGGACCTTCGACGATTTTGCAGGGTAGGCCAAAATTGTTGAGCACTGCGGCAGCGTGTGCGCCGGCGCCGGAAAAATAGAACATCGGACCGTCATAGTTCGGTTTGGGCGGACCGCCGATGATGCCGCCGTCGACAAAACGGGCGCCCGTAGCATCAATGAGGGACGCGATGCGCTCGACGGTGGCCGGATTGACGGCATTGCAGTCGGCATAAATCGGCTTGCGCGATTGTGTGAGATACGGCGCAAGTTTTTGGGCCAACGCTTCGGCATCGCCCGGCGGAACGATAGACAGAATAATATCGGCCTCGCAGAACCGCTCCAACGCCGCGGCTTCCATGCGCGCAGCCGTGGCGCGTTTCGCGCTTTCGGCGCTGCGTCCTTCGAGCGAGGTCAGTACCGTCAGCCCATTATCGGTGAGACGCTTAGCGACGGCGCTTCCCATCTGCCCCTGCGCAATAATTCCGACGACGGGTTTCATACGAGACTCCTCAAACGTAAGAAGGGGAACCACAAAGGACACAAAGAAGACACGAAGAGACACAAAGTACACAAAGTACACAAAGAGGCACTTCAGCGCGCCTTGCGCGCCCGAATTTTTTTTTGTGATCTTCGTGTCTTCTTTGTGTCCTTTGTGGTTCCCCTTTTTCTGCCCTCAGTTGCGCGGCACTTGCTCGCGGTCGCTCATCCCGTAATCCCGCACGACGGACGCAACGCGAATCCGGTAATCGCGGAAAATATCGTCACGGCCAACCGCCTGCGCTTCGCGATGCTCGGCGAAATTGCGCCAGCGCCGCACCGCGTCTTCGTCACGCCAATAAGACAACGACAACAGTTTGGTGTCGTCGCTCAAGCTCTGGAACCGCTCGACCGAGATGAACCCGTCCAGCTTTTCGAGTTCCGGCTTCAGACGCGCGGCGATGTCCAGATAGTCCTGCTTGCGCCCCGGTTTCGGCCAGACTTCGAAAATCACCGCAATCATGCGGGGCTCCTATTTGGCGCCAAGTTCGCGGTCGAGATTGCCGACGATGAAGGCGTAGGAGCCGCAGCCGAACACCAGCGCGACACCGGCGGCGACCAGCAGCGGAACGGTGAAATCGTTGGATGCCGAGATCAGGAACCCAGTGACCAGCGGTGCGAAAGAACCGCCGACATTGCCGCCGAAATTCTGCAGCGACACCAGCGAAGACACGATGTGCGGTGGCGCAACATCGATGGGCATGGAATTTACCGCCGCCGTGGAAAAGCTGACGCTCGCAACCGATAGCGTCAGAAATCCAATCGCCATTACGTTATCAGGGCTGTAGGCCCCCAGAATCGTGAAGACCGTCGCACCAAACAAACCGCCAACCGCGAAGCCTTTGCGAACGAGCGTCACGCGCGCGCCACGGGCGATCAACCGGTCGCCCAGCCAGCCGCCGAGAACCACGCAAATCGTGCCCACCAGAAACGGCAGCATGCCGACCCAGCCGGTGTTCAGCGTCGACAGCCCGCGCTGAAGGATGAGATAGCCGGGCAGCCACGTCGCGAAGACGTAATAGATGTAGAGATAGCCCGCCTGCCCGAGCATCACGCCCCAGGTCGTGGGATAGCGCAGCAGCGTCGCCCATTTGATTGTGGGCTGCGTTTCTCCGGCCCGCACGGCTTCGGGCGGAGTGGGGCGGTAAACGGCCATCCACCACAGCACCCATACAAAGCCGAGCGCGCCGGTGATGTAGAACACCCACTCCCAGCCCCAGTTGACCAGCAGCAAGGTGGCGAGCGGAATGCCGACCGTCAGGCCGACCTTGTTGCCCGCGAAGAATGTGCCGACAGCAAAGGCGCGGTTCTTCTTGTCGAAGGTTTCGCGGATGACGCGCGAGCCCGATGGAATCATGAGGGACTCGCCGATGCCGAGCAGCGCCAGAAATGCGGCCAACGGCGTAAACGCTTTGGTGATGCTGCACAGCAGAGTAGCGAAGGACCACATCCCGACGCCGAGCGGATAAGACCGGCGCGGACGAATGCGATCGGTCAGTGGCCCTGCGGCCAGCAGCGAAAACGTAAAGAACCAATTGAAGATGGAAAGCAGCAGCCCGACCTGGGCCGGCGTGTAGTGATAGACTTGGATGAGATGCGGCCCGACGACGGCGAAATTGACCCGGTCGATGTAGGCAATCGCCTGGGAGAAGGCGAGCAGAGCCAGGATATTCCACCGATAAGCCCCAGCGACCCCGGCGTTTCTTCCCGCCGCCGGTGCTGCAAGTTGTGCGTCAGCCGGCATTGGTAATCCCTAGAATGAGCCACGATTGTTCCATGGAGCGAAACTAGCCGTTCCTGCTCACATCGGCACAAGAAAAAAGGAGGAGGACGCCTGAACGTCTCTCCTCCTTTGGTACGGCAGATCGGCGGCTTTAGCTGACGACGATCTTCTCGTGAACGCTTTGGCCTTCTGTCAGTCCGCGCTCCTTCATCCAGTCATAGGCGCGACCGAACAGATCGGAGGCGTAGTAATCGACGTGCTTGTAGCGGACGAACGCCTTCAGCAGCTCATTGGGCTTCAATGCGCCCTTCGCCGAACCGGCGACATGATGGGCATATTTGTAGAAGTCCTTGTTGATCAGATCGACGGCTTCGTTTTCCGCGTCGTAATAGGCCTTGCGCTGCTCAGGCGTCAGGTGCGGCGCGACGACTTCCCCGCCGCGATAGAACGCCGCCGTAACGATGTGCGCGCCTTCCTTGAGTGCGAGGCTGATGAACGGCTCCATCACGGTCACGGCGCGATACGTGCCGTTCTTCAGGCCTTCCCAGCGGGTGTAGGGCAGGCCGCCATTGACGATCTTCACATGCTCGGCGCCGACGGCGCTCTCCAGCATCTGGATCGTCGTGTAATGCGATCCCGTCAGTTCCTGCACGACGACCGGCACGTCCGCCATGTCGCGCGGAACCTGCAGGGCTTCTTCAAAGGTGACGATGGCCTGGGCCGCAACCGCCGAGCGCAAGCCCGCGATGTTGCCCGCACGATTGCCGCGCTCCAGCCGGTCAATGCTGGCCCACTCGCATACGTTGTAGCTGTCAGCCGAACCGCAATCGAACAGGTTCTCCTTGAGCCGCGTCATGATCGGGCGGTCCGCCGTGTCATTCTCGCGCGCTTCATAAGGCGCGGACATCATCACGTTCAGGCCGTGCTTCTGGAACAGGCCTTCCTCGATGCCAACGAGAACGGGCAGGTCGAAAACCGGGTTGTTCGGAGCAATTTTTACGACGGGCATTGCGTCTGCCATTGGGTGGCCCTCCTTGGCCGGAGATATAGGACACGGATTTTCTGTACTTTCTCATTTAGTTCTTTGCTCGGAGGCTGTCAAACCATAGGATTTATGCGGCCTTTGAGCCCGCAAAAGAATAAGGGTTCCCGGCAAAATCCTAAGACTATCCTTACGGAGATGTGATGGCCGCGTTAACCCTGAGGCTTGCCTGCAACGATTACGACCGCACGCGGGCGCTGATCGACGGCCGCGTGAAGGCCGATGGCATCGACCTGGACATTTCGGTGCTGAAGCCCCGCGAATTGTTTCCGCGCATGCTGGACCATCAGGAGTTTGACGTCGCAGAGCTGTCGCTGAGTTCCTATGCGGCGCTGGTCGCGCGCGATGCCAGCCCGTTCGTGGCCATTCCCGTGACGCTGTCCAAGCTGTTCCGGCATGACGCGATTTACGTGCGCAAGGACGCGGGGATCGCCCGCCCCGAGGACCTGAAGGGCAAGCGCGTCGGCACCACGCAGTTCGCGGCGACGGCGAGCATCACCATCAAGGGCCTGCTGTCCGACGAGTTCGGTGTGCAGCCCGCGGACATGCGCTGGTTCATCGGCGGCCTGAACACGCCGACGGAGAAGCCGCTGATCCCGCTGAACCTGCCACAAGACGTATCACTGGAATTTTTGGGACCGGGCCGGACACTGGAGGCGATGCTTGCGGCGGGTGAGTTGGATGCGCTGTTCTCGATCCTGATTCCGCAGATGTTTTTGGACGGCTCGTCGGAGATCGCGCGGCTGTTTCCGGACTTTAAAACCGCCGAACAGGATTATTTCCGCCGCACCGGAATTTTCCCGGTGATGCACATCGTGGCCATTAAGAAAGAGGTTTATCGCGAGAACCCGTGGATCGCGAAAAGCCTATATCGCGCCTTTTGCGAAGCGCGCGATCTGGCGGTGCAACCGCTGTATGACACCGACGCGCTGCTCGTCGCCCTGCCCTGGCTGATCGACCACATCGAAGAAAATTGTCGCCTCTTCGGCAAGGATTTCTGGGCCTACGGCGTCGAGCCCAATCGCCCCGCGTTTGAGGCGCTTTGCCGTTGGGTATACGAGCAGGGATTGGCCCCGCGGCGGGTTACGCCGGAAGAATTGTTTGTAGCGGTGGAGTAGGCACTCATGTCATGCCCGGCGAGCCAGAGGCGCGCATGCGCCGAGGCGAGGGAAGGGTATCCATTTCGTCCAGAATTGAAGTCGTTCTTCGAGAAATGGATTCCCTTCCCATCGCAGCACGTCGCGTGACGTGCTGCGATGCCGGGAATGACAATCGTTGTTACTGCGACATGCCTTTGTAGAGCAGGCGCTGCATGCCGGCCGTGGTTTGGGCAATGTAGAGATTGCCCTCGGAATCGGTCTGGATGTGATGGCCCGCACCCAGGATGCCCGGCGGTTCGATGGTGCCGACATATTCCAGGGACTTGGCATCCACCACCGCAATGCCCTTGCCGTAGCCGACATAGAGGAATTTCTGATCCGGCGAGAACGCCAGATCGCGTGCGAAGATCGCATCGCCCTTCATCAATTGCTTGATGAACTTGCCGTTGGAATCGAACATCTGCACGCGGCGGTTTTCGCGGTCGGCGACATAGACCATGCCGTCCTTGGCAACGCGGATGGCATGCACAATGGAGAATTGCGGCGGGCCCGGCTCCTTGAATTCCTTGTATGAGATGACTTCGCAGCTATAGGCATCGACCGGCTTATTGCCGAAGGCGCCCCACATGCGCTTGAAGGCGCCGGTGTCGGCATCGACCACGATCACGCGGTGATTGCCGTAACCGTCCGCCACGAACAGCTCGTTGGTCGCGGCCACATATTGCGCGTCGGCCGGGCGATGGAAATTGGCGGTGTCGGCATTGCCCTTGCTGGCGCTGCTCTTGCCGGCTTGCAGCAAGAACTTGCCGTCGCGGGAGAACTTCAAAAGCTGGTCGTCCGTAACCGGACGAAGTCCCGGCAAACCGTTTTCCGGGCAGGAATTGCCGCCGAGCCAGACATTGCCCTTGGCGTCGAACAGAATGCCGTGCTCGCGCTCCGGCCATTGATAGCCCGGACCGTCGCCGCCCCAGCCGCGAACATATTTGCCGGACGCGTCGAAAATCGTCACCGGCGGCGCGGCCTGCGCCTTGTCTTCGGGTTTCAACGTGCGCGGGCGCGTCAGCACCCAGGCGTTGTCCTTGTCGTCGATGGCGATGCTGGACACATCGCCGAATTTCATATTGGCCGGCTTCTGCGGCCAGCCCTTATCGACTTCGAACATCGGCATGGCTTTCGCCGCAGCCGCATAAACAGGTGCGGTCCAGCCGGCGACGGCAAGGGCCGCAACAAGAACAGACGAAAACAAGGATGTGCGCGTCAAAGCTCCCTCCCGAGCGTGAACGTCTCCTGGCCTGAGAATGCGCTGTTCTCTCGCGCCGGGCAATTGGCTTAGGATATGGGCCAAATCGAGGGAGAGGCATTCATGGGTACGATCCGGCGGGATTTCCTGAAATTCGCTGCGGCGGGAGCAGCGGCGCTGCCGTGGCTTCGCGCCGGCGCAGCCAAAGCGGCGAACGCGCCAAAGTCACGCGATTCCAAGATGATGGGACAGGCGAAATTCGTCGATGCCGGGGGCATCCGCACCCGCTATTTCGACGGCGGCACGGGCGAACCGCTGGTGCTGATCCATGGCGGCCAATGGCCGGCCACGTCTTCGGCCGATAGCTGGGCGCCCGTGTTTGACCAGCTGGCCGAGCATTTCCACGTCTATGTCTTCGACAAGTTGGGCCACGGGTTCACGGACAATCCCAAGACCGATGCCGACTTTTCGATGGATGCCATCATCCGCCATGCCTACGATTTCATCCGGGCTGTGGGCGTTACGCGCTGTGTTCTTGGTGGCCATTCACGCGGCGGACTGCCCGCGGCGCGGATTGCCGCCGACCACCCCGAACTGGTCAGCCATCTCGTGCTTTTCGACAGCAACACGCTGGCGCCCGACGATCCCAACACGCCAGAACGCATCGATCCGGAACGGGACGCGCCGCCGCCGACGCGCGAGCAAATCCGCGCCGCCTCCATGGCGACACGCCAATCCTTCAAGAAGGACTTTTACACCGACGCCTATATCGAAGCGGAATACCGCATCGCGCAGCAGCCGAAACTTCGCGAGGTGGCGCAGCGGTTCAATCAGGCCCGCGATGCCTGGGTGCGCGCGAACCCCGAGCTGGTGAAGCAACATCCGCTCTGGAACCGCAACATGGGCGCAACGACATGGTGGATGTACAAGGCGAAATACGAAACCATCGACAAGATCAAAGCCGGTGCGCTGAAAGCGCCGACGATCATCATCTGGGGCTTCAACGACCCCACCGCGCCTTACAAGCTGGGCGTGGACTTGATGGAGACGGTGAGCAAAGTCGTGCCGCAAGCCGAGCTGCACATCATCAACCAATCCGGCCACTTCGTGTATGCGGAGCATCCGGAAGAGGTGACGCGGTTGCTGGTTGGATTTGTGAAGGGGTGATCCACTTGTGTCATGGCCCGGCTTGACCGGGCCATCCAGTGACGGCGCGTCTGCGCCGTCCGGAGAGCCTTACGATCGCCTGGATGGCCCGCTTTTGCGGGCCATCCAGGCTGGGTTTACTTCTTCACATGCCGTTCAAGCATCTGGCGGCGAACGACAGCACCGTAGACGTTGCCTTCTGCGTCCACGCCGATGCCTTCGGCGCCGGAATGTTCGGGGCGGGTGGATTCCATATCTTCGATAAACGCCGTCACAGCGCCGGTTTTCGCGCTGCCGACGCGGATACCTTTCTTGGCGCCCAACACCTCATGCGCGCCGGTGTCGGGACCCGACTCGGAATCCGCGACATAGATGGTGTCGTCCTTGGTGATGACGATGCCGCTCGGGCGGCCGAATTGGTGCCAGATGTCCAGCAAATTGCCGTCCTGGTCGAAAATCTGGATGCGGTTGTTCTCGCGGTCACCGGCGAAGAGCCGCCCCTGTGAATCGAACGCAATCGTATGAACTTCGGAAAATTCGCCGGGACCGGAGCCCTTGCGACCCCATTCCCGAATGAATTTGCCGCTCCTATCGAATTTGACGATGCGGTTGTTCTTGCCGTTTCGGTGCGAGTCCGAAACGAAGATGTCGCCGTTGGCCGCAATCGCCACATCGGTCGGTTGATCGAACAGATCGGGCCCCGAACCGGACACGCCCGCTTTGCCGAGTGTCATTAGCACGCGCCCTTTGGGATCGAATTTTATGACCTGATGACCCTTGCCATTCGCGCCGCCCGCGTCGGTGACCCAGAGGTTGCCGTCCGCATCCACCGTTGCGCCATGCGGAAAAACGAACATGCCCGCCCCCAGCGTATCGAGCAGCCGCCCGCGTATATTGTATTTCAGAATCGGCGCCTCCGGCCTTCCGGCGCAGGAGTTCTGAAAGCAGCGGTGGATGACATAGATGTTGCCGTCGGGGGCAGGCTCCACGGCGGTCACCGCCGCCCATTTGACGCCCGGCGGCAGCTCCCCCCAATCGCGCGTCGTCCTGTAAGGCTGCGGCAGGTCGTTGCGCGGCGCGCCACCATCCGCAGCCAGGACGACGTTCGCAAGCATCGTGATACCGGCCGCAAGGTGCACGGCTTTCCGCATCGTCAGCTCCTCCCTATGCCGCCGAAAGGACCGCCTTAGTGGCTCCTGTCGGGCGAAGTTCTGCTATAGTATGGGACAGGGACAACGGGAGGTCATCATGTCAACGAAAACCACACGCAGCGCACTCTTTCTGGCTGCGGCAACCGGGGTTCTGGCCGCCAGTCTGGCCGCGACCGACGCCAACGCGCGGGTGACGCGCATCGCAATCGAGCGCAAGAACTCGCCGGCCTTCGACGGCGCAAATTTCGGTGGCGCGGGGCAATATGAACAGTTGATCGGCAAGGCCTATGGCGAGCTCGATCCTAAGGACCCGCATAACGCCATCATTCAGGACATCAACCTCGCGCCGAAGAACGCGAAGGGCATGGTCGAATACATGGCGACCTTCCAGATCACCAAGCCGGTCGACATGTCCAAGGCCAGCCATCTGATGTGGCACGACGTGCCCAACCGCGCGGGCCGCATCACCATCGTCCCGGCCGAGCGCAACCTCGGCGACGTCGGCTTGTCGAGCGGTTGGCAGGGCGATGCATCGGGCGCGACGGCGCCGAAGGAAACCAACGACTATGTCACCGTGCCGGTGGCGCATAATCCCGATGGCTCGCCCATCACGGGGCCGATCCTGGGCCGTATCATGAATGCGAGCGGCGTGGGTTCGCAGACCATCTACATCCACACCAACCCCATTCCGTACAAGCCGTTCACGCTCGACACGGCCAAAGCGAAAATGATCACGCGCATGCATGAGACCATGGACGGCAAGGTCGAAGGCGAAAAGAACGTGACTGCCTCCGATTGGGTCTTTGCCAAATGCGACGCGCAACATCCCTTCCCCGGCACGCCCGATCCGACGCAGATCTGCGTGAAGGGCGGCTTCAATCCCAAGCTGCTGTATCAAATCGTCTACACCGCGAAAGACCCCCTGGTTTTGGGCGCCGGCTTTGCGGCATTCCGCGATGTGGATGCGTTCTTCAAATATGCCAAAGCCGACGACATGGGCACGGCCAATCCGCTGGCCGACAACATCAAGTGGACGGTCACGCGCGGCCAATCGCAATCGGGCAATTTCATCCGCGGCTTCCTGCACCTTGGCTTCAACCAGGACGAACAGAACCGTCAGGTATTCGATGGCGCGTGGCCGATCATCGCCGGCAAGCGCATCACGCTGAACTATCGCTTCGCGACGCCCGACGGCGTTTCGATGCTGTATCAGGCCAGCAGCGAAGGCACGCAGACCTGGGCGCCCTGGCCCGATACGATCCGCGGCACGCCGACGGCGGGCGTGCTCGACCGTTGCAACACGACGCACTCTTGCCCGAAGATTTTCGAACATTTCGGCGCTGCCGAATTCTGGGGCTTGAAGCTGTCGCCGTCCTTCGTGGGACCTGCGGCCGATAAGGACGTTCCGATCCCCGACAATGTGCGCCGCTATTATATTGGCAGCACGCAGCATGGCGGCGGTCCCGGTGGGTTCTCGACCGCGCTGGCGGAGCCTCCCGCTTGCCCCAGCAACGGCTATGGCGTGGGCAGGTTGGCCGCCAATCCGATGCCGCAGCGTGAAACCGTGAATGCGTTGCGCGTACACCTGCGTGATTGGGTGATGAAGGGTACGACGCCGCCGGCCAGCGTCTATCCGACGCTTGCCGCAGGGACGTTGGTCGATCCGACCAAGAAGGCGATGGCCTTCCCGGACAACGTTCCCGGCCTGCCGAAGGAAGCACCGACGGGCTTCATGAACGTGAATCTCGACTACGATTACGGCCCGGATTTCAATTATGCGGACCACACCGGCGTGATGACCAAAATGCCGCCGGTCATCAAACACGTCATGCCGATGAAAGCGCCAAAGGTCGACGCCGATGGCAACGAGCTTGGCGGCGTGCCTGTCGTGCTGCGCGAAGCGCCGCTTGGGACATACACCGGTTGGAACGTAACCGCGGAAGGCTTCCACGCGGGCCAACTCTGCAATTACGCGGGCGGCTTCATTCCGTTCGCCAAAACCAAGGCTGAGCGCATGGCCAACGAAGATTCGCGTCCGTCGCTGGAAGAACGCTACGGCACGCATGATGGCTATGTGGCCAAGGTGAAAGATGCCGCGCAGAAGATCGTGGCACAGGGCTTCCTGCTGCAGAACGACGCCACCCGCCTGATCGACGAAGCCGAAAAGAGCAACATCCTCCGGTAAAGGCCCTGCGATTGTCATAACATGGCTCCTCCCCTGCGCAGCGGGGGAGCGACTGTCTTGTTGGTCAAGCTGTTTTCCATGGTGATTTGTCTCTGAGCATGGCGTTCAGGATGGTTAGTAGTTTTCTGGCGACCGCGATGAGAGCGACCATTTTGGGTTTTC
>Ga0114969_10001296_pt1 | contig 21268 bp, 19 predicted proteins | sample M_130807_MF_Meta_FD_87316 | JGI IMG/M metagenome (GOLD analysis project Ga0114969, IMG submission 87316) | Freshwater microbial communities from Lake Montjoie, Canada to study carbon cycling - M_130807_MF_MetaG | ecosystem: Environmental > Aquatic > Freshwater > Lake | place: Lake Montjoie...
CTCAACCGCAAGGCCAAGCGTTTCGAGAAAAGCTTCTGGTCAGGCCGCTCGCTGGAAGAACTCTACGCGCAGCATCACAACCGCGCCGATCAGCCGTTCACCGCCGTGTTTGTGGCGGCGCTGCGGGAGTGGAAACGCTCGTTCGAGGGCGGTACGCCACGGGAAAATCAACTCGCGGGCGTCAAGGACCGGGTTGAGAAAGCCATGAATGTGTCCATCCAGCGCGAGGTGGAAAAGATCGAGCGCGGTCTGGGTTATCTCGCAACCGTCGGATCGACGGCGCCGTTTGTCGGCCTGTTCGGCACTGTCTGGGGCATCATGACGGCGTTTCAGGCGATTGCAGAGCGTCAGGACACGACACTCGCAGTCGTCGCGCCGGGCATTGCCGATGCGCTGTTTGCGACCGCCCTCGGCCTCGTCGCGGCTATTCCCGCGGTCGTGGCGTACAACCGATTCGTCAATGAGCTTGGCCGTTACACCGGCCGGCTGGAAGCTTTTGCCGACGAATTCTCTTCGTTCCTGTCGCGTCAACTCGATGAGCGGTCGCGCTGATGCCGTCCGTTTTGTCCAGTCCGCGGGCGGCGCGGGGAGCACGCGGCGGCAGGCTCCGCGGCCGGCCGATGGCGGAAATCAACGTCACACCCTTTGTCGACGTGATGCTGGTGCTGCTGATCGTTTTCATGGTCACGGCGCCCCTGCTGACGGTCGGCGTGCCGGTGGACCTACCTCAAACCCGCGCCAAATCGCTCGGCGAAGACCGCGAGCCTCTGTCGGTCACCGTCGACAAGGCCGGACAGGTATTCCTGCAGAACACACCGATAGGCGTCGAGGAGCTGGTCCCGAAGCTCATGGCGATTTCAGAGAACGGTTACGCCCAGCGCATTTTCGTTCGTGGCGACAAGATGGTCGACTACGGCAAGGTCATGGAAGTCATGGGTTTGCTCAACGCAGCGGGCTTCACGCGCATCGGCCTTGTGACCGATGCCCCAAAAAAGCCGCCGGAGCGTTAGCTAAATGGCGAGGAAGGCAGCCTGAACGTGAGAGCGCGGCTGGCCCGGGCCAAAGGATGAACCCAAGCGCATGCTGAAGCGGAGCATTATCGCGGCGGGAGCCTTGCACCTTGCGGTGATCGCGATTGCCACGGTGTCGTGGCCGCACGCTGTTGCTTTGTCCGACGAACAAGAATCCCCGGTGGTGCCCGTGGATTTGGTGACGGTCGCCGAAGAAACAAACATCACACCGGCGCAAACCGAACAGAAGGCGCCGGAGCCGGAACCGCAGGCTCCGCCGCCTTCTCAGGCTGAGGTCGCGCCCGCCGATCTCAACAAGGATAAGCCGAAGGAACTGCCCAAACAGGCTGAGGCTTCGCCCGCTCCTCGCACGCCCGCCGTCCCTCGCCAGAAGCCCCGGCCCGATCCGCAAGCCGCGTTCAATGTGGACACGGTGTTGGCGCTTTTGGACAAGCGCGCGCCTAAAGCGCCAGCTTCCACGCCCGCCGCCAAACCTGCCGAGCAGCCGATCAAGGGCCTGGGGGCGCAGAGCGCGATGACATTGGACCTGCAGGATGCGCTGCTGGCGCAAATGCGCGAATGCTGGAATGTACCTGTCGGGGCGCCCAATCCGGAGCAACTCATCGTGCAGGTACGCGTTTTTCTCGCGCAAGACGGAAGCTTGGCGCAGCTGCCGCAGCTGGAGCCCGCGACGCGCTCGGCGGCGGCGTCCAACCAATTTATGCGTACGGCGGCAGAGGCGGCATTGCGGGCTGTCAATGTGTGCGAACCCTACAAGCGCCTCCCGCGCGAGAGATATGAGACGTGGCGGGAGGTCGTTATGACATTCGATCCCAGCAAAATGGCTGGCCGGTAATATTCGGGACTAAACCTATGGCTCGATCTTCAAAACGTGGTTTCCGTTTCGTCCTTCACCGGCTTCTGCTTGCCGCGCTTCTGGCTGTGACGGACCTCTCTGCCACTGTCGTCCCCGCCGAAGCCGCCCTTCAGGTGCGCGTCGATCAGGGCGTGACCGAGCCCATTCCGCTGGCGATTCCCGATTTTCTCGGAGGCGGGCAGGCCGGACGCGACATTGCCGGCGTCGTGCGGGCCGATCTCGAACGCTCAGGCCTTTTCCGCTCTCTTAATCCAACCTCGTTCATCGAAAAGATCAACGATATCAACACCCCGCCGCGCTTCGGGGATTGGCGCACGATTCAGGCGCAAGGCCTCGTCACCGGGCAGGCCACGATGCAGCCCGACGGCCGCCTGCGCGTGGATTTCCGCCTTTGGGATATTTTCGGCGAGGCCCAAATGGTGGGCCTGCAATTCATGACCACGCCGGAGAACTGGCGGCGGATCGCCCATCTCGTTTCCGACGCCATTTATGAGCGCATCACCGGGGAGAAGGGGTATTTCGATACCCGCATCGTGTTCGTCGCCGAATCGGGCCCGAAGCTGAACCGCCGCAAGCGCCTTGCCGTTATGGATCAGGACGGGGCCAATCCGGTGTTTCTGACCCAGGGCGACTATCTTGTGCTGACCCCGCGCTTCAATCCGACGGCGCAAATGATCGCCTACATGTCGTACATTCAGGCCCGCCCGCGCGTTTATCTGTTCGATCTGGAGACGGGGCGGCAGGAGGTTTTGGGCAATTTTCCCAATATGACGTTCTCGCCGCGATTTTCTCCGGACGGCAAAAGTGTGGTCATGGCGCTGGAGACCAACGGCAATTCCGACATTTATCTGATGGATTTGGCGACCCGGACCTCAAAGCGGCTGACCAACGATCCGGGCATCGATACCGCGCCGTCCTTCTCTCCCGACGGAAAGCAGATCACATTCGAGTCAAGCCGCAGCGGATCGCAGCAGATCTACGTCATGAATGCCGATGGGACGAATGCGCATCGAATCAGTTTCGGCGCGGGCAAGAACGGGACGCCTGTGTGGAGCCCGCGCGGAGACCTCATTTCGTTCACAAAGATCACACCGGGCTATTTCGGTGTTGGGGTCATGCGGCCGGACGGTTCTGGAGAGCGGTTGTTGACGCATGGCTGGCAGGATGAAGGCCCCACATGGGCCCCGAACGGCCGGGTCCTCATGTTCACGCGGACGTTACAGTCAGGTGCGAACGGGGTCGGTGGCGGTTCGCAAATCTGGTCTATCGATATTACGGGACGCAACGAGAGACGCGTACTTTCGCCGGGAGATGCATCCGATCCGGCGTGGTCGCCCTTGATACAGTGAGTGGCATCCCGTAATTTTGTTTTATTCGAACGGCGGTTTTGGTTCGAAAAGGCATATTGAGGGGGGAGAATACCCTTGGAAGCGCATCGCCTACGCACCCAGGCGCGGCTTGCGCATAACGGAGGTTCAATAACATGAGAAAACTCACCACCAGCGCAAAATTGGCGTGCCTTTCCTTTGCAGTTCTACTGACCGCGTGCGCGGAAGAGATGAAAGCGCCGCCGCCCGCGCCGCCACCGCCGCCGGCCGCGATGCCGCCTGCGCCGCCGCCGCCACCGCAACCCGCACCGCCGCCGATGCCGCCGCGTCCGATGCCGCAAGTGTCGATCGTCCCCGGCAGCATCCAGGATTTTCAGGTGAACGTCGGCGACCGTATCTTCTTCGATTACGATAAGACCGATCTGACGGACACCGGGCGCGCGACGCTGCAAAAGCAGGCCGCCTGGCTGCAGCGTTTCGGCGCTGTCACGCTGGCCGTCGAAGGACATGCCGATGAGCGCGGTACGCGCGAATACAATCTTGCACTGGGTGCACGGCGCGCGCAGGCGGTGAAAGATTACCTCGCAAGCTTGGGCGTTTCGGCTGCCCGCCTCGACACGATCTCCTACGGCAAGGAGCGTCCTGTCTGCGTCGAATCGAACGACGCCTGCTGGGCGCAAAATCGCCGCGGTGTGTCGACAATCAAAAGCGGCAACATGTCGTAAGGAATTTTCCTTGCGGGATTAAAAAGGACGGGAACCTTAGAGCGGTTCCCGTCCTTTTTGTTGCGCCGGTTAGCCTGCCTTGGTTTTTCCTTTTTCTGATATTCTGATGGACATTCGATTTGCGATCGGAAGGCGAGGCCATGAAAGCAACGCACGCACGATGGATGAAAGCGGGCGCAGTAGCCGCCGTGCTGCTTGGTCTTGGTTCTGCGGCGTCCGGGGCGCCCGTGACCGTGGACGCACGCGATCTTCTGCTCAGGCTGCAGCGGGTAGAACGGGACATGCGCGACTTGCAGTCGGAAACATTCCGCCAGACGGGTAAAACTCTGCCCTCTGCTGCGTCCGGCCCTGCCGATCCCCTGCCTATGCCGGAAGCGGCGCCGATGCCGGCGCCTGTTTTGCCCGATCTCGATCCGCTGATTCGACGGCTGGGCGAGCTTGAAGATTCCATCGGCCGCTTGACCGGGCAGATGGAGGAACTGGGACATCAGGTCGAGCAAGTGTCTCAGAAAAACGACCGCCTTCAGAAGCAGCTTGATTTCCAGGCGGCAGAGGCGGCGATGACCGCTGCTGCCTCAGCGGCGGCTCCGGCCGCCGACGGAACGGATATGCCGCCCGATTCCAACGGGGAGAAGGCGGTCGCCTCGTTGACCCCGCCGGATGGTCCGCCGCAACTTCGGGGGGGGCCGCCCGCCAACCTTGGGCAGATTCCCTCCAACGCGCCGTTGCCCAAGCCGTCGCGTCCGGCGGCGGCCGATCCCAAGCGTGAATTCGATTCGGCGATGAATCTGCTGGCGCGCGCGCAATACGATCCCGCAAGCCAGGCCTTCCGGAAATTCGCCGACGATCATCCGGACGAGGACAGGGCCTCCGACGCTCTGTATTGGACCGGGGACATCGCCTATTCTGCCAAGAAGGATTTTCCGGAAGCCGCTCGGGATTTCGCCGAGCTGCTCAAGAAATATCCCAAGGCTCAGCGCGCGCCCGAAGGCATGTTGAAACTCGCACTCGCTTTGTTCGAGCTGGGCCAGATGAAAGAAGGTTGTGCCGCTCTTGCCGCGCTCCCCGCGAAATACCCCGACGCTTCCGCGGCGGTCGCAACCCGCGCCCGGGCGGAGCGCACCGGCAACAAGTGTAAGTGACCCTTTCGACGGCCTGCACCGCGCCTTTGCTGAAAGTTTAAACAGGCTTGGCTTTGTGCCTGGCATGAAGGCCGCGCTGGCCGTTTCGGGCGGCGGCGATTCGATCGCCCTCATGCATCTCTACGCGCATTGGGTGAAGCAGAACGGCGGCTGTTTGCCCGCCATTCTCATCGTCGATCATGGGCTGCGCGAAGAATCGCGCATGGAAGCCGCCACCGTCGCTGGGTGGGCAGAGGAGCTTGGCTTCCCCTCGCATGTGCTTGCCTGGACGGGCGGTAAACCGCAGTCGAACATCGAGGAATATGCGCGAACCGCCCGTTACCGCCTGCTCGGCGGCTGGTGCGTCGCGCACGATATGTCCAATCTTTTCGTGGCCCATACGTCCGACGATCAGGCGGAGACTTTTTTGTTGCGGCTGGCGCGCGGCAGCGGGGTCGATGGCCTGTCCGGCATGGAAGCGCGTTCATCTCTGCCGTCTCAGGAATTCCGGGCCGTCCAGGTGCTGCGGCCGTTGCTGGCGGTCAACCGGACGGAATTGCGGGCATATCTTACAGCCCTCGGGGCAAAGTGGATCGAAGATCCGATGAACGAGGACGAGCGATTCGCCCGTACGCGCATTCGCAAGATACTGCCTGCTCTTGAAGCTGCCGGGGTCCCCGTTGGGCGCATTGTGCAGGCGGCGGCGCATTTGCGCCGCGCCCGCGAGGCGCTGGACGCTGCCGCCGATGATTTTCTGTACTGCCATGGGCGAATCGATTCGAGCCCGGTGCTTATCGACGGCGCCGCGTTCGCCAAAGTCCCACGGGAGATCGCCCTGCGCGCCCTCTCTCTTGTCCTGCTTCGCGTCGGCGGCGCGGCATTTCGGCCCCGCTTCGAGCGGCTGGAAGCTGTGCTGGATGCCGTTCTTGCCGAAAAAATCAGCGCCCGCACGTTAAGCGGCTGCCGGATTGGCCGGGCGCCGAAGGCCGAAGCGGCCTTCGGTCCGGCGACGCTCATCGTTACACGCGAGGCGGAGCGCATGTCTGGATTGGCACGCAGCGGCGCCGCTACGGCCGGGCCACCGGCCCCCGCGGAGGCTGAAGGGGGACAAGGCTCTATTCTTCTGCCCCAGAAAGGGCGTATTCGGCGGGTCAGATGAAATTCTTAACGGTTTCCTGACTGGCAAGGGCGTATACAAATACCTATCTGTTGGACGAATACCGCGCATCGGCGTTTAATTCTCGACGACGGGCCCGGAAAAGAGGTCGGCCGTGAATAATTTCCGAAATTTGGCACTCTGGATCATCATTGCGCTCCTGTTAGTGGCGCTGTTCAACCTATTCCAGGGGCCGACACAACGTCAGGGTCGATCGCCGATCTCCTTCAGCGAGTTCAATCAGCAAATCGTGGCTGATGGCGTGAAGTCGGTGAATGTCTCGGGCACGCATGTCGAGGGTCAGTTCAAGAACGGAACCCAGTTCTCGACGGACATTCCGGACGATCCGAGCCTGACCTCGCGTCTGCTTGAACACAATGTGGACATCAAGGTGCGGCCGGAGGGCGACAACATCACGCTCCTCTCCGTCTTCATCAATTGGTTCCCGATGCTGCTTTTCGTGGCGGTCATGATCTTCCTCATGCGCCAGATGCAGGCCGGCGGCGGCAAAGCCATGGGCTTCGGCAAAAGCCGCGCGAAGATGCTGACCGAGCGTCAGGGACGCGTGACCTTTGAAGATGTCGCCGGTGTGGACGAGGCCAAGGAAGATCTGGTCGAAATCGTCGACTTCCTGAAGGACCCGCAAAAATTCCAGAAGCTCGGTGGCCGTATTCCCAAGGGCGTTCTGCTGGTGGGACCTCCCGGTACCGGTAAGACGCTGCTGGCACGCGCCATCGCGGGCGAAGCCAACGTGCCGTTCTTTACAATCTCAGGTTCGGACTTCGTCGAAATGTTCGTTGGCGTCGGCGCGAGCCGCGTACGGGACATGTTCGAGCAGGCCAAGAAAAACGCGCCTTGCATCGTCTTTATCGATGAAATCGATGCCGTCGGCCGTCATCGCGGCGCCGGTTTGGGCGGCGGCAATGACGAGCGCGAGCAGACGCTGAACCAATTGCTCGTCGAAATGGACGGCTTTGAGGCCAATGAAGGCGTGATCCTGATCGCGGCCACCAACCGGCCCGATGTGCTCGACCCAGCGTTGCTGCGCCCGGGCCGTTTCGACCGGCAGATCGTTGTTCCCAATCCCGATCTTTCGGGACGCGAGAAGATTCTCAAAGTGCATATGCGCAAGGTGCCGCTGGCGCCCGATGTGGACGCCAGAGTCATCGCGCGCGGAACGCCCGGCTTTTCGGGTGCGGATTTGGCGAACCTCGTCAACGAAGCGGCGCTGCTTGCAGCCCGCCGTGGCAAACGCCTTGTCGCCCGCAACGAGTTTGAGGACGCCAAAGATAAGGTCATGATGGGTGCGGAGCGCCGCTCCCTCGCCATGACCGACGAGGAAAAGAAACTTACCGCGTACCACGAGGGCGGCCACGCGCTGGTGGCTCTGACCGTCGTCGGCTCAGATCCCATTCACAAGGCGACCATTATTCCGCGCGGCCGTGCGCTCGGAATGGTGATGCGTCTGCCCGAACGCGATGTGGTTTCGTTGACGCGCCAGAAGCTTTATGCGGACCTCTGCGTGGCGTTTGGTGGCCGTATCGCCGAAGAGCTGATCTTTGGCTACGACAAGGTCACAACGGGCGCGCAGTCCGATATCGAGATGGCGACCCGCATGGCGCGGGCCATGGTGACACGCTTCGGCATGTCGGACGAGCTTGGCCCGATCTCCTATGGGGAAAACCAAGAGGAAGTCTTCCTTGGCCACTCCGTCTCGCGGACGCAAAGCGTGTCCGAAGCGACCGCCCAGAAGATCGACTCCGAAGTGCGCCGCATCATCGAGGAAACGTACTCGCGCGCGAAAAAGCTGCTGAGCGAGAAGATCGAAGATCTGCACACGATCGCCCAGGGACTTCTGGAATACGAAACGCTCACTGGCGAGGAGATCAAGGGGTTGTTGCGCGGCGAACGTCCGGTGCGTACGCCCTATGAGGAGCCCGAGCCGCAAAATCCGGTTCCGCCGCGTCCCACTGCGACGGTTCCCTCGGCAGGCCGGTCGCGCGAGCCGGGCATCACGATTGCACCTGAGCCGCAACCCGGCACGTGAGTCAGAAAACGGAAAACGGAAAGCGGAAAGCGGACATCCGGCTTCCGGTTTCCGTTTTCGGCATTCTCAACATCACGGACGATTCGTTTTCCGATGCCGGGCGATTTCTCGACCCCGAAGCCGCGCTGGCGCATGCGGAAAAACTAATCGATGACGGCGCCGGCGCGCTGGACCTTGGCGCGGCCTCCAGCAATCCGCGCTCCGAAACCGTGCCGCCCGATGTGGAGATTGGACGGCTTGCGCCGATCGTGCTCGCCGCCAAAGAGCGTGGCTGGAAAATCTCCGTCGACAGCTTTGCATCCGAAACACAGCTTTGGGCGCTGGAAGAGGGCGTCGCCTATTTGAACGACATTCAAGGCTTTGCCGATGTGTCGATGTATCCGCATCTGGCCGCAGCCGAGTCCAAGCTTATCGTCATGCATTCCGTACAAGGACTAGGCCGGGCGCAGCGGATCGACACCGATCCGCGTGAGATCATGGGGCGCATCGCGGATTTCTTCGACGCGCGCATTCAGGCGCTCACGCACGCGGGCGTTGCGCGCGAACGGCTGATCCTCGATCCGGGGATGGGAATGTTTGTCGGGACTCGCCCCGAGGTTTCACTGACGATTTTGCGCCGTCTGCCGCAGCTTAAGTCCGCGTTCGGTCTGCCGCTTCTTGTCTCGGTCTCGCGCAAATCGTTTTTGCGCAAATTGGTGGGCCGCGAAGTCGCCGAGATCGGTCCTGGAACGCTGGCGGCCGAACTTTATGCCGCCCTCCACGGCGCGGACATTATACGGACTCACGAACCCAAGCCCCTTCGCGACGGTTTAACGATTTGGTCGCATATTGCGTCCTCGGGGTACTGAAGATAGTCAGACTACGGTAATATTCTTATGCAAAGCCTTTCAGCGAAGCAGCCTCTTCCGGGTCTGAGTGGGGGAGCAGGAGTTCCATGACGCGCAAACTTTTCGGCACCGATGGCATTCGGGGCCAAGCCAATAAATTTCCGATGACTCCCGATATCGCGCTCAAGGTCGGCATGGCCGCCGGGCGCATCTTCATGCGGGGCGACCATCGCCATCGCGTGGTGATCGGCAAGGACACGCGCCTTTCGGGATATATGATCGAATCGGCCCTGGTGTCCGGCTTCACGTCGGTCGGCATGGAAGTGTTTCAGTTCGGACCGCTGCCGACGCCCGCCGTCGCCATGCTCACGCGCTCGCTGCGCGCCGATTTGGGCGTGATGATTTCCGCCTCGCACAATGCCTATCACGACAACGGTATCAAGCTGTTCGGCCCGGACGGGCAAAAGCTTTCCGACGAGCGCGAACTGGAAATCGAAGCTCTGATGGAAAATGGGGTCGACGGCGGACTGGCCGAACCCACGAAGATCGGCCGTGCGCGCCGTATCGAGGATGCGCAAGCGCGTTACATCGAATTCGTCAAACGCACCTTCCCCAAGCATCTGCGGCTTGAAGGCTTGCGCATCGTGATCGATTGCGCGCATGGCGCGTCCTATCGCGTCGCGCCCGCGGTGTTGTGGGAATTGGGCGCGGACATCGTGGCCATCGGTGTCGAACCGAACGGCATCAACATCAATCAGGACGTCGGTTCGACGGCGCCAAACGCGATGATCGAAAAGGTGCGCGAGACGCGCGCGGATTTCGGCATTGCGCTGGATGGCGACGCCGACCGCGTCTGCATGTGCGACGAAAAGGGCCAGATCATCGACGGCGACCAGATTCTCGCGTTGATTGCGCGTTCCTGGATAAAAAGCGGCGAGCTCAAAGGCGGCGGTGTGGTCGGCACGGTGATGTCGAACATCGGACTGGAACGCTATCTCGCGTCACAAAATCTCAAGCTGATTCGTGCGTCCGTCGGCGATCGCTACGTCATCGAGAAGATGCGCGAAGGCGGTTTCAATGTCGGCGGCGAGCAGTCCGGCCACATCATCTTCAGCGACTTCATCACCACGGGCGATGGCTTGATTGCGGCCCTTCAGGTGCTTGCGGTCCTGGCCGAAGAACGCCGTCCGGCCAGCGAAGCGGCCCACATCTTTGAGCCCGCGCCGCAGATTCTCGAGAACGTGCGATTCAAACGTGGCGAGCCCTTGACCGATATCAAGGTCACGACGCGCATTAAAGATTGCGAAGCCCGCCTCAACGGCACCGGCCGCATTCTGGTGCGCAAATCGGGTACCGAGCCGGTGATTCGCATCATGGGCGAAGGCGAGGACGAAAATCTGGTGCGCGAAGTCGTGCGCGAGATCGCCGAAGTCATCCAGGAAGCCAGCGCGTAAGAGTGTGCTTCGCGAAGCACCTCACCATGACGAAGACTGAGCTTGGTTAGTGCCGCTTACCCCTCGCCCCCGTAAGGGGGAGAGGGTAGGGTGAGGGGCGATCTCTCCCCATTCCAAGATGTCTCTCCTTCTGCCTCCCCGCATCCTCATCATCGCGGGATCCGATTCCGGCGGCGGCGCCGGCATTCAAGCCGACATCAAGACCGTAACCGCGCTCTGCGGCTACGCGATGACGGCCATCACCGCCGTCACCGTGCAGGACACCAAAGGCGTGCATGGTTTTCACGCTGTTCCACCGGACATCCTGGCCGCTCAGATTCGCGTCACGCTTTGCGACATCGGCGCCGACGCCATCAAAACCGGAATGCTCGTCTCCGCCGCGCACGTAAACGCCATAGCGGATGCCCTCCTCTCAACCCTCCCCTTGAGGGAGGGTGGGATACCCCTCATCATCGACACTGTCATGATCGCCAAAGGCGGCACCGCGCTTCTGGACGCAGCCGGTGTCGAAGCTATGAAACTGCGCCTCTTTCCACTGGCCGCGCTCATCACGCCGAACGCACCGGAAGCATCTGCGCTAACTGGCATCGCCGTCGACACACCGGAAGATGCAATTCGCGCGGCAAACCTTTTGCGAGAGAGCGGCGCCCGTGCTGTTCTCGTCAAAGGCGGTCATCTCTCGGGCGATACGGTGACGGATGTGCTGGTCGATGACACCGGCATCTATCGCTTCACCGGCCCACGACTCGGAAATCCTGCAACACACGGCACAGGCTGCACGCTTGCTTCCGCGATTGCGACTCATCTTGGGCGAGGACTGTCCGTTCGCGATGCTGTCGAACACGGACGGGCTTTTGTGCAGGAAGCCATTCGCGCCGGGCTTCCCTTCGGCCATGGAGTCGGACCGGTCAATCACCTCTTCGGGATTGCGCCCCAACGCATCTCGTAGCTGCGCTCACCTGTTCGCGAAAGGGTCGCGGACGAGAATGGTGTCTTCGCGCTCTGGGCTGGTGGACAGCAAGGCCACTGGGGCGCCGATCAGTTCTTCCACGCGACGCACATACTTCACCGCCTGGGCCGGCAATTCTGCCCAGCTTCGTGCGCCCCTGGTGGATTCCTTCCAGCCGTCCATGACTTCGAAAATCGGCACGCAGCGCGCCTGCTCTGTCGCATCGGCGGGCAGATGGTCGATCTCGCAACCGTCGAGCCGGTAGCCCACGCACAGTTTCACTTCGTCGAAGCCGTCCAGCACGTCTAGCTTCGTCAGCGCGATACCATCGATGCCGCCCGTAATCACGGTCTGGCGCACCAAGACTGCATCGAACCAGCCGCAGCGGCGCTTGCGTCCCGTGACCGTGCCGAATTCGGCGCCGATTTTTCCGATGCGCTCGCCGGTTTCGTCGGTCAGTTCGGTGGGGAAGGGGCCTTCGCCGACGCGCGTCGTATAGGCTTTGGCGATGCCGAGCACATAGCCGATGTCCCGTGGACCGATGCCCGATCCTGCGGCGGCTTGTCCGGCGACCGTGTTGGACGACGTGACGTACGGATAGGTGCCGTGGTCGATGTCGAGCAGCACCGCTTGCGCGCCTTCGAACAGGATGCGCTTGCCTTCGCGGCGCACTTGGTCGAGCCGCCGCCAGGCGCAGCCCGCAAATGGAAGAACCTTCGGCGCAATCTCTTTCAGCGATTCGAGCAGCGCGCCGCCATCGATCTCCGGCAGGTTGCTGCCCCGGCGCAGCGTGTTGTGGTGCGCGAGCAACCGGTCGATCTTTTTGGGCAGGCCTGCGAAATCCTTCAGGTCCACAACCCGCAAGGCGCGGCGGCCGACCTTGTCTTCGTAAGCCGGACCGATGCCCCGTTTCGTGGTGCCGAGCGCCTGCACGCTGTTGGAGGATTCGCGCGCCACATCCAATTCGCGATGCAACGGAAGAATCAGCGCGGCGTTTTCTGCCAGCACCAAACTGTCCGGCGTGATGCGAACACCCTGCGCCTGAACGCGCGCAATCTCGTCCAGAAATGCCCAGGGGTCGACGACGACGCCATTGCCGATAATCGCAAGCTTGCCGGGGCGCACTACGCCCGACGGCAGAAGCGATAGTTTGTAGGTCACCCCGTCAATGACGAGCGTGTGGCCCGCATTGTGGCCGCCTTGGAAGCGCACCACGACATCGGCGCGGGCAGACAACCAATCGACAATCTTACCTTTGCCTTCGTCGCCCCACTGAGCGCCGATTACCGCAACATTAGCCATAAGTGCTTGCTCGAAATTTTGCGCGCGAACCTACCCTTTTCGCTGCCCAAAGGGAATCAGCATAGGGACCCGCCGCGCATAGGATTCACATGCCGGTCCCACCTCAAGCGGCAGAAATCGCTCTTCCCGGCGCGTCTGCCACTAGAACCCTGGCCACCGGCCGGCTTTCCAGCCGTCCGGCTCACCCAAATGGCCGCCACTGCCCACGACCCGACCCACACGAACCACTCAAGTCCGATCGCAGCCAGCGGCGGTATGGCTTCAGAACGCGAGCGCGCGCGCTTGCTTAACCCACGGGAGGGCACGGATTTCCTGCAGGACCGCATCGGGAACGCGTTCGTCCACCTGCACCACGCAAATCGCCTCTGCGCCCCGTCCGGCGCGGCCGAGATTGAAATTGGCGATGTTCACGCCGGCATTGCCGAGCAGCGAGCCAAGCCGGCCGATGAAGCCGGGCTTATCCTCATTGGTGATGTAGAGCATGTGGGGTGCGAACTCCGCATCCATATCGATGCCCTTGATCTGAATGAGACGCGGGTGGTTGTTCGAGAACACCGTGCCTGCCACGCTGCGCGTCATTTCCGGCGTCGTGATTGAGAGCTTGATATAGCCTTCATACGCGCCTTGCTGATCGCGGCGCACTTCGGAAATGCGGATGCCGCGTTCCTTGGCGACGATCGGCGCGTTGACCATGTTCACTTCCGACAGCGCCGGCTTCAGCAGGCCGCAAATGGCGGCTTGCGTCAGCGCGCGCGTGTTCAGCATCGAGGCGGTACCCTCAAAGACGATCTCGACCGAGGTGATGCTTGTCTCGGTAAGCTGACCGGCGAAGGTGCCGAGGTTTTGCGCGAGCGTGATCCACGGCCGCACCCTCTGCGCTTCATCGCCGGAGATGGACGGCATGTTCAGCGCGTTGGTGACGGCGCCGGTGAGCAGAAAATCGGAAATCTGCTCAGCCACCTGCAGCGCCACATTTTCCTGGGCTTCCGTGGTGGAAGCGCCAAGATGCGGCGTGCAGACCACCTTTTCGTTGCCGAACAGCGGATTGGATTTGGCGGGTTCTTCTTCGAACACGTCAAAGGCCGCGCCTGCGAGTTGTCCCGTATCGAGCGCGGTTTTCACCGCGGCTTCGTCCACCAGACCGCCGCGGGCGCAATTGATGATGCGCGCGCCGCGCTTCATGCGGGCGATGGCTTCAGCCGAAATGATGTTGCGCGTCTCAGGCGTCAGCGGCGTGTGCAGCGAAATGAAATCGGCGCGCGGCAGCAGCTCGTTCAGCTCAACCTTTTCGATGCCGAGATCGGCGGCGCGTTCCGGCGACAAATACGGATCGAACGCGATGACGCGCATTTTGAGCGCCTTGGCGCGGTCGGCGACGATCGAGCCGATATTGCCGCAGCCGATCAGGCCGAACACTTTGCCCGTCAGCTCCACGCCCATAAAGCGGTTCTTTTCCCACTTGCCCGCCTGTGTGGAGGCGTTGGCGGCCGGAATATCGCGGGCCAGCGCCATCATCAGGGCAATGGCATGTTCGGCGGTGGTGATGGAATTGCCGAACGGGGTGTTCATCACAATGATGCCGGTGGCGGTGGCGGCTGGAATATCGACATTGTCGACGCCAATGCCGGCGCGGCCAATGACTTTCAGTTTCTTCGCCGCGCGAAGAACCTCGGCGGTGACCTTGGTCGCCGAACGGATGGCAAGGCCGTCATAGTCGCCGATGATGCGAAGCAGTTCGTCCTTGGTCAGGCCGGTTTTGACGTCAGCTTCGACGCCACGGTCTTTGAAGATGGCGACGGCGGCCGGGGACAATTGGTCGGAAATCAGAACCTTGGGCATGTGTATCTCCATGGGGATGGGCGACAGCTTCCCCCCGTTGAGAGGGAAGCGCGCCAAACGCTGGACGGGATAAATCGTTAAGCGGCTTTGACCTGTGCGAAGGCCCAGTCGAGCCAGGGCGTCAGCGCTTCCAGATCGGAAGCCTCAACCGTCGCACCGCACCAGATGCGTAATCCCGGCGGGGCTGCGCGATAGCCGCCGATGTCCAGCGCAACGCCTTCTTTGTCCAGCAGGCTCGCGATCTTCGATGCGGCCGCGGCTTGCGCGTCTTTCGGCAGAGCGGTGAACCAGGGATCGACGACCTTGATGCACACGCTCGTGTTGGAACGGATGCTCGCGTCGCCGGCCAGGAAATCCACCCAGTCGGTTTGCGCGGCCCAATTGGCCAGCACGGCGAGATTTTTATCGGCGCGCGCCATCAAACCGGACAAGCCACCGACCGACTCGGCCCATTTCAGCGCGTCGATATAATCTTCAACGCACAGCATGGACGGGGTGTTGATGGTGTCGCCTTCGAAGATGCCTTCGACGATCTTGCCGTCCTTGGTCATGCGCGAAGTCTTCGGCATAGGCCAAGCGGGATTGTACGATTCCAGACGGGCAACCGCGCGCGGGGACAGGATCAGCATGCCGTGGCCGCCTTCGCCGCCCAGCACTTTCTGCCAGGAGAAGGTGACGACATCGAGCTTGCTCCACGGCAGATCCATCGCGAATGCGGCGGAGGTCGCGTCGCAGATGGTGAGGCCTTCGCGGTTGTCCGCGATCCAATCGCCGTTGGGTACGCGCACGCCCGAGGTCGTGCCGTTCCACAGGAAGACGATATCGTGCGTGGGATCGGTCTGGTTCAGATCGGGAAGCGCGCCATAGGGCGCTTTCAGGATCCGCGTATCTTTCAGCTTCAACTGTTTGGCGACGTCCGTCACCCAGTCTTCACCGAAGCTTTCCCAGGCGAGCACATCGACGGGCTTTGGTCCCAACAGCGACCACAGCGCCATTTCCACGGCGCCGGTGTCCGAGCCAGCCACAATGCCGATGCGGTAATCGGCGGGCACGCGCAGCACGCTGCGGGTGCGGTCGATGGCTTCTTTCAGCTTGGCTTTGCCCGGTTTGGAGCGATGCGAGCGTCCAAGGCAGGCGTCTTTGAGAGCTTCAGGAGTCCAACCCGGGCGCTTGGCGCAGGGTCCGGACGAAAAAAACGGCCGTGCAGGGCGCACAGCGGGAACGGTACCTGTCATCGTTCATTCCTTCCAGAATGATGGCGCTCCGTTGGGGGAGCGTGGCCCGCGGGCGATGTACCGATTCACCAGCCCCACGTCAATTGCGGCAAAAGCTCACCGGGACAGTTTGGAAACTTGCCGTTTCCTTAGGATTGCGGAAACTAAGTGTATGAACGATTTCGCCGCCGTCGATGCCGTTTTGTATCCATGGGCCGAGGCTCGTGGGCTGCACGTCTATACGGGGCACCGCCAGAACGTCGTGCGCTCGGTGACCATCTATGTGTGGATCGGCACCCATCACGATTCCACGGGGCACATCTGGCTCGACCCGCCGAACGAGTTGGGGCTGATCGGCTTGCACGCGGCCCACCGCGATTTCCACATCAACGAAGCGGTGCCGGCGAGCGGTCTTACCGTGGCCCTCGACCGCCTCTGCGACCGCCTGGCCGAACACAAACATCTGGTCGATGCGGAATAAGGGCTTCTCCGGCGGCGCGATCTGTCGGCACAAACACGGCGAAAACTACCCGTAGCAAAATTCGCCTTTGGCGGCAGAAACGGAGATGAGCTTACAGGCTCAGAATTAACTCCCTATTACGGCCACAAATCCCGGTGCGCTTGGAAGTCCGTTTATGACCCATAGCGGTCGTGTCCCCGTGCGTGGTGCAGCCGGGCAATTCATCACTGTCGACAGCTATCGAACTTGAAAGGCACTGCTACAACTGCCTGCGCTCGTCCGATGATTTCCGTGAAGGCGTCCGCGCCTTCCAGGAAAAACGCCCGCCACAATTCCGTGGCGCCTGACGGAACTTCACTCCGGCTGCGGCGATTTACCCGGCGGCCAGCTCGTACCGCTCGATGACGCTTGGGTGCGTGAGCTTTGCGTGCAGCGTGAGCAAGATGAGGCGCGCGTCCAAGCCATGCCCTGCTTCGATCGCGCCGGCGATGCGCGCTTCTACCGCGTCGATCCGTTCGATGTCGTTGTTTTCGAGAAAAGCGCGCGGCCCCATAATGCAATAACCGAGCAGCTCCGCCGCCGCAGCCAAGTCCCGGCCGCCGGTCAGCGTCTCGCCACCCCTCGCCTCCTTCAGCTGCTTCAGCGTTGTGAGCTTTACCGCTTCGGGAACGATGCGAGGGTGCAAGCCCACGGCGCGCACTGCGTCGTCCAAAAGCTGCATCTCACGAGAGCGGCCGAAGAGTCCGAATATGCCGAACATCGGTAAGGACTACCACCGCCGGATGATCACAGGAAGCTAAGCGGCGCGGGTCGGCTTCTTGGCTTCGCGGCGAGTCGGCGTGTTGTCTCCCGAGAGCAGAAAACGGCGGTAATCGTCGAGGTCGCCGTCGAACGGCTCCACGCGGCCGCCGGCAACGAGCAGGAAACGGTCGGCGGTCGCTTCCAGCAAGCGCCGGTCATGGCTGACCAGGATCACGGCCCCCTCGAAATTGTTCAGCGCATTGAGCAGTTCGCCACGCGCGTCGATGTCGAGATGGTTTGTCGGCTCGTCCAGGATGAGCATATTGGGCTTGTCCAGCGTGGCCAGCGCGAGCATCAGGCGTGCGCGTTCGCCGCCCGACAGATTGGCGACTTTCGTCGTCGCCTTATCGGAGGAAAAGCCAAAGCCGCCCAACTGCGCGCGTACCTGCTCCATGCGCAGCGTGCGGCGCAGATGCGACAAGGTCTCGATGGGCGTCAGCGCGCCATCCAATTCCTCCAACTGATGCTGGGCGAAATAGCCGGGCACCCATTTGCGCGCCCGCACAAGTTCGCCATCCATCAGAGGAAGCTTGTCGGCAAGCAATTTGGCCAACGTCGATTTGCCATTGCCGTTCTTACCCAGCAGCGCGATGCGGTCGTCCGGGTCGAAGCGCATGGACATGCGCGTCAGGATGGGTTTGCCAGCTTCGTATCCGACCGAAGCATTGTGCATGGTGATGAGTGGCGGGCTCGCTTCCTGGGGCTTTGGAATCCGGATCGGCGCCACATGCTCGTCGACCGGAAGCTCGATCGTCTGCATCTTGGCCAGCATCTTCATGCGGCTTTGGGCTTGACGCGCTTTCGAAGCCTTGGCTTTGAAGCGGTCCACAAAGGCCTGCATATGTTCGCGCGCGGCTTCCTGTTTTTTGGCGAATGCCACATCGAGCGCCCGCTTGGCCGTGCGCGTCGCGACGAATGTGTCGTAGCCGCCGGTGTAAAGCGTGAGCTTGCCGTGTTCGAGATGCAGAATGAATTCGGCCGCGCTGTTCAGCAGGTCACGATCATGGCTGACGATCAGCACCGTGCCCCGATAGCGGCGCAGGAAATCCTCAAGCCACAGCACGCCTTCGAGATCGAGGTAATTGGTGGGCTCGTCCAGCAGCAGAAGGTCCGGGCTGGCGAACAGAATCGCCGCCAATGCCACGCGCATCCGCCAACCGCCGGAAAATTCCGAACACGGACGCAATTGTTCTTCGGCGGAAAATCCCAAGCCCGCCAGAATTGCGGCAGCGCGCGCCGGCGCCGAATAGGCATCGATGTCGGAAAGCCGGGTGTAAATATCCCCCAGCGCATGCGGCTCGGCTTCGGTCTCTGCCGCGAGCAATAAAGCATGCCGCTCGTGATCCGCTGCCAGGACGGTGTCGAGCAGGCTGTCGGAACCGCCCGGCGCTTCCTGCGCCACCGCACCGATCTTCCATTCCCGCGGCCACGACACATCGCCTCCGTCGGGCGTGAGCTGACCCAGAATCGCCTTCAGCAGCGTGGATTTGCCCGCGCCATTGCGGCCAACCAGGCCAATGCGCCGCCCCGCCGGCACATTGGCCGTCGCCCCGGCAATGATGTCTCGCCCGGCGATGCGGACCGTGACGTTATCGAAACTCAACATATTGGCTCGTGTCCAAAAGAGTATGCACCGCGTCGTTTTGCGATGTGAAAGATGTGCCGATGCCGGAAATGACCGGTGACAAAGACCGTCACCGCGTGTCCTGAGCCACAAACCCTGTTTGGAACAAATGGCGCAGGGCGCAGTCCCTGCCCTACTCTGCACTGGATGTCCAGGACGCTTTGGAGCAGCGTTTGCGAGACTTAACGACCCATTCCCTGCCTAACAGGGAAATAGCAGCGAATTTACCAATTCTACCGGAGCCTGAGATCAGGGAATCCAAATCCGGCTATCAGGGACGAAATTCTGCAGAACAGCGAACCCTGAAATGCGGGGGGCATACGCCCATCAATGGCGACCTAGCTGGATCCACGCGACAGGGGCAGCATCCGCTGCAAAACCTGATCGCGAACGACGAAATAATGATAGAGGGCCGCAGCGACGTGCAGGGCGATCAAAGCCAGCATGGTGTACACGGCGACGACGTGGATATCGCCCATTTCATTACCGATCTTTGATCCTTCGCCCACCAGCCTCGGCAATGGAAGAATTCCGAACAGACTCGCATCCCACCCGCGGGAGGACGCATTCGCCCAGCCGAGAACCGGCGCTACAAGCAGGAGCGCGTAGAGAGAGTGATGGGTCGCGTGTGAGGCCATTCGCTGCCACGTTGGCAGCGTTGTGAGGGCTGGCGCGGGATGGAATGCACGCCATGCAATCCGGCAAAGCACCAGCAGAATGATGAGAGCGCCAAGAGATAAATGGAGGCCTATCCAAAACTCGACTTTGGTGCCCCGGTGAATTTCCGGCATAATAAGACCGACGGTGAATTGTGCGGCTATAAGGGCGGCAACACCCCAATGAAGAGCCATCGAAACCGTGCCATAACGAGCGGGTTCAGAGTTCATGGTTTTTCCTATTCGTTTTCATCATGCAGAACCCACAGTTCGTGGCCGTCAATCTGCAATTGGAGGGTTGCGCGCTGCGCGGTTGCACGCAACGCCAATTCGGCCCGCTGCGCGTCGTAATATTGCCGCGACGCCGCGTTAGCACGGGAAAAGGCTGCCTCAGCAAGATCGGCATCGCGTTGCGCCGCGTCCTGAAGATCGCGGCTGAAGATCGTTCCGAGGCGCGTGCCTCGGGTAACATATTGTCCTTCCAGGGCAGATATGTCCGTCACCGTTCCTGAGAATGGCACGACCAAAACGAAGCGCGAGTCGCGCGCCGGCCCAACGGTTGCCGGAATCGCTGCGACGGGATGTTCTGTGACGGTCTGAACCGGAGCCGTGTCGATGCCGAGATTTCTCTGCTGTTCCCATGTAACCGGCACGGTCTTCGCCAATACGGGGGAGGCCGGGAACGCCAAGACAACTACCAAGCCTGGGATAAATCTCACGGCAAGGCCCTCCCAAGGCGCGCATACGCAACTCTGCGCACGCCGCTGACGTCCCCTCGGTTCACTTTGAAAGATTTCATATCCGCGCATCCCGATTCGCCGATTGTCTCAACGCGAAGGGAAAGCTATCGGCGCTTTCTGAATGGCGCCTGTCATGCGCTCAAATAAGAGGTGACGTTTCACTCTCGATGGCGGCAGAGCGCGCTTTTGGGAGCACGAGTACAGCCGCCAAGCCGCCGATCTCAGATCGCGTCAACTGGATTTCACCGCCATACAATTGCGCGAGATCGCGCACAATCGGCAGACCTAGCCCAGAACCCGGAACGCTGTCGTCCAGACGCTCACCAATCCGAAACACCGTTTCCATCGATTCCGGGGGCACACCAGGGCCGTCATCCTCAATCCTGATAATGACCTTCTTCGCGTCCGCTGTGGCGCGGATTCGAACGCCAGCCGTCGCCCATTTACATGCGTTGTCGATAAGGTTCGCGAGCATTTCGTTGAGGTCGACATGATCGCAGGCCGTCACGCAACCCTCACCGACCGATACATCTATGACGAGGTTTTTTTCGCAATAGAGACGGTTCATCGCGCTGATGATCCGATCCAATGCCGGAGCCACGGGAGCGATTACGCCTGGCACCTGATGCGACGCCGCCGCGCGTGCTCGCGCGATCTGATAATCGATCTGCTGCTGCATCCGGCGCGACTGCTGCAGGATAAGCGAAGCGGACTTGCTCTCCCCCAGACTTTCAAGGCGATAGCCTTCATTGGTCATTACGGCGAGCGGCGTTTTCAACGCATGGGCCAAGTTTCCTGCCTGCGTCCTCGCGCGTAAGATCATCTCGGCATTAACGCTCAGCAAATTGTTGAGGTCGTCGACGAGCGGCTGGATTTCAACCGGAAATCCTTCCGGCAGCTTTTCGGCCTTTCCCGATTCGACAGCTTTAAGGGCGTGCTTCAATCGTCTTAGGGGCCGCAAGCCGAACGCGACCTGCAACACGGCCGCCGCTATGGAAGCCAAGGAGAGCAGCAGCATCGAGAACGTCAACGGGGTGCGGAATCTCGGCAAGAGACGGTCTACGACCGCCGCCTCGGTCTGGATCTGCAGCCGCAGTGGCGTCGGCAAAAGCGATTGCTCAAATGCAATTAGCGGCCC
>Ga0114969_10001298_pt1 | contig 21253 bp, 12 predicted proteins | sample M_130807_MF_Meta_FD_87316 | JGI IMG/M metagenome (GOLD analysis project Ga0114969, IMG submission 87316) | Freshwater microbial communities from Lake Montjoie, Canada to study carbon cycling - M_130807_MF_MetaG | ecosystem: Environmental > Aquatic > Freshwater > Lake | place: Lake Montjoie...
AATACTGCGTTAGAAAAAAATTGGGTAATCACTTTTCCGCAAGGCACTACAAAACCTTTTGCACCGGGCAGAAAAGGTACCGCGTTTATAATAAAAAATAATAGGCCCATTGTAATACCAGTGGTTATTAACGGCTTTTGGAGGGCTTTTAATAAGAAAGGATTAAAATTTAAAAAGAGGGGTTCTTTATTATCTGTTACTTTTAAAGAGCCCATGCAAATTGATTACAACGACACTAACGAAGCTATACTAGAAAAAGTAATGGATGCCATAGAGCAGAGCAAAAAATTTATGCTTAAAGGAAAACATCACTTAATGACTTTGTTAGATAAATAATTTATTCTGTAACAAATAATGCTTTTAATTCCGAAGCATCTTGTGGCTTCATTTTTCCTCCTAATATTAATCTAATTTGTCTTCTTCGTAAAGCTCCTTCGTATAGCTTTTTTTCTCTTTCAGTTTCGGCAATTACAGGAGGCACAGGCCTTGGCTTACGGTTAGGATCAAGTGCTACAAAGGTAAAATACGCTTCGTTGCTTTCGTATTTATATTGACTTAAATTATCTTCTCCCCAAACCTTTATATAAATTTCCATACTGGTGGTAAATGCCCTAGAAACTTGTGCTTCAATATGGACTACATTACCTAATTTAATAGGGTTTTTAAATGATAAATTATCTACCGAAGCTGTCATACTTGGTGCATTACAATGCTTACCTGCAGAAATGGCTGCAGCTATATCCATCCAATACATTAATCTACCTCCCATTAAATTGCCAAAAACATTGGTATCGTTGGGTAAAACCAATTCGGTCATTATAGTAAAACTCTCTTTTGCTTTTTTCGATTCTAATTCCATTTGTGTATTTTTTGCAAAGATAACTTTATTTAGTAGGGTGTAAAAAAGGCTTTTTTACGGGTGTAGTTAGCAAAATGGTTTTTTTGCCGACTACGCTTGTAAGTAGTCCGTTGAACTACTTATGAAATAAAGTTGGTATAAAAATCCTTTACTCATCGTTCTAAATAAATTAATATTTTTTTGGTTAATCGTTTGGCATTGTCGAATTTCGGCAATTGAATTGCATTATATGAATCAAATAAATCAACCTATTTCTTTTGAAAATACTGAAATAGCTTTTGCTCCAAAATCTAATGCCGATTTAAAAAAAGCTCACATTCTTTTTAGTAGTATGGGCAAACCATGGCTTGTAAATTTTGGATTAAAATTTATGCCCTTAGCTATTAAATGGCATTTGCCTTTTACTAAAACGATTATTCAAAACACCATTTTTCAACAATTTGTAGGGGGCGAAACATTAGAGGAAACTGCTAGTGTTGCACAAAAATTAGCCAAACATAAGGTAGAAGTAATTTTAGATTACGGAGTAGAAGGCGGTGATGATGGAGAAAAAGAATTTAACTACGCCGCAAACGAATTTAATAATGTAGTTACGTATGCTGCAACCCAACCTAATATTCCTTTTATGAGTATTAAGGTTACAGGTTTTGCACGGTTTAGCCTGTTAGAAAAATTAGATACCGAAATGCACAAAGCAGAAGGCTCTTTAATGAAACGATATTTATATGTAACCCACAATTTAAGTATAGCCGATAAAATTGAATGGCAAAATGTACGTAATAGATTAGTACAAATTTGTGAAAATGCCGCCCAAAAAAATATTGGGGTATTGGTAGATGCTGAAGAAAGCTGGATACAAGAGCCCGTAGATGCGTTGACCATTATAATGATGGATGTTTTTAATAAAAACAAAGCCACCGTTTTTAATACGATACAACTTTACAGACATGACAGATTAGCTTTTTTAAAAGATTGTTATGAAGCCACCCTTGAAAGAGGTTTTATTTTAGGGGCAAAATTAGTTAGAGGGGCTTATATGGAAAAAGAACGTAAGAGAGCTACTGAATTAAATTATCTATCTCCCATACAACCCAATAAAGAACGCACTGATAAAGATTATAACGAAGCCGTTGAATTTTGTATAACGCATTTAGATAGAATTTCAACTATTGTAGCCTCACACAATGAATACAGTAATTTATTAGCTACCCAATTACTTCAAAAAAATAAATTAGACTTAAAAAATAGACATATTCATTTTTCGCAATTGTATGGAATGAGCGATAATATTACTTTTAATTTAGCTAAAGCAGGCTGTAGCGTAAGTAAATATTTGCCTTTTGGTCCTATAAAAGATGTAATACCATACTTAATGCGTAGAGCTCAAGAAAACAGCAGTGTGGCAGGACAAACTGGAAGAGAACTTAGTTTGCTTTCAAAGGAAATTACACGTAGAAAAACCACGTAAAATTACGTATAAAAAACAAGTATTTAAACACGTATAGTTTCTGTACATTTGCAGGATAATTGATGCTGTTTATAAAAACATACCTACTAGTTTCCACACTTCTATTTTTTTGTTTATTTGCTAAAAGTCAAGTAAAAAATCTTAATGCAACAAAAACTAATCAATCTGTAAAAATAGATGGAAATTTAACCGATGAAGCTTGGAAAAATGTACCCTATGTAACCGACTTTGTTACGGCACAGCCGGTTTTTGGTAATATATCCGCACACAAAACCGAGGTTAAAGTTATCTATGATAATGAAGCCATTTACGTAGCTGCCTACTTGTACAATAACCCAGAAACGATTAGAAAACAATTTACCGAAAGAGACAAATTAGATAGGCAAGATGTGGATATTTTTACCATAGGATTTGACACCTATCAGGATAGGCTAAACGCTTTTGTTTTTAGGGTATCATCTGCAGGAGTTCAAGGAGATACAAAAATATCTAACAGTAGTACGTACGATGTTACGTGGGATGCTGTTTGGGACAGTAAAGTAAGTTTTAAAAAAGATGGATGGCTAGTAGAATTAAAAATACCTTTTAGTGCTATTCGTTTTGCAAAAACACCGGTACAAAACTGGGGTATAAATTTTAGTAGATTTGAGAGAGCGACGAACGAGTTAAGCACTTGGAGTCCTATAAACCCAGGAGTTGGTGGAGAATTAAATCAATGGGGTAATTGGAATAATGTTAAAAATATTACTCCTCCGGTTCGTTTATTTTTTTTACCCTATTTATCTGGGGGTGTAAGAGCATCGCCAACACAAAAAGGAAATGTTACGGAATATTTAAAAAGTGGTGGTATGGATGTAAAGTATGGTATAAACGAAAGCTTTACGTTAGATATGACGCTTGTACCCGATTTTGCACAAGTACAAAGCGATAATGTATTTTTAAACTTAAGCCCTTTTCAAATAAAGTTTGATGACTACCGCCCTTTTTTTACAGAGGGCACCGAGTTGTTTAACAAAGCAGGATTATTTTACAGTAGAAGAATTGGGACTGCACCCAGTGGTGTAAATAAGGTGTTAAACAAATATGGCAATTCTTCAACCTATAAAATTGATAAAAACCCAGGCATAACAAGGTTGTACAATGCCACTAAACTTAGCGGACGCACAAAAAACAATTTAGGTATTGGGTTTTTTAATGCAGTAACGGCACCTATGCATGCTAATTTAACCAACTTAAATACAGGTGCCGATAGTAGTATTTTAACCGAGCCGCTAACCAACTACAACATCATTGTTTTTGATCAGGCTTTAAAAAACAGAAGTTACTTAACCTTTACCAATACCAATGTATTACGAAAAGGAAATACTAGAAATGCGAATGTAACAGGTGTTGATATTAGCTTGTTTGATAAAAAAAATGAATACAATTTAAATGTAGCTGCCCGTTATAGTAGTATTTGGGGTAACATAGAAAAATATAATGGTTTTAAAACAGATCTTAGTGCTGCTAAAATTAGTGGCAAAGTACAATACAAAACAGGTTTAAATATTGAAAGTGAACGATACGATCCCAACGATTTAGGTTTTCTACAAAACCCAAATAGTGTTGAAAATTTTGGTGAAATTGGCTACTATTATTTTAAACCAACAAAAAAATATTTAATACACAATTACAAAATAAGTTTTAATAACTCTTATTTATACAAACCGTTTAAATGGACAAGAGTAGGATTAAATGCAAGTGCTTTTTTCTTGTTTAAAAACTTTTGGGATTTTAGAATAAATATTAGCTCTCAGCCTAGTTGGAGCCGAGATTATTTTATAAATAATCGAACGTATAATGGAAATTTTTTAATGCGTACACCCTACTATTATATTGGCTTAAATGGAAGTAGCGATAGTAGAAAAAAAGTATACCTAAACTACTCTCTTGGCGGTGCCGAATCTCCTTTAGCCAACGATCCTTATTGGAGAGGCGTACTTGGGCTTAGGTATAGGTTTAGCAATAGTTTTCAACTAAGTGGCAGTATGGAAATAGAGCAAGATAAAGGCACCTGGGGATGGGCTTTTTATAACGATCCATTAAATGGTAAACCAATTATTGCTAGAAGGACTTCTAAAAAAAATGTAACCATTGTAAGTGGGCAATATAGTTTTACAAATCGTATGAATTTAACTATACGTATGCGTCATTTTTGGAACCAATTAGCCAATACCAATTTGTATAATTTACAAACGGATGGGTATTGGAACGAACGCCCTTTTGAAAACGATAAAGACATTAATTTTAACACCTTTAATGTAGATATGTTTTATACTTGGGATTTTTTATTAGGCAGTAGAATTACCTTAGGATGGAAAAATGCATTAGGTGGTAATGTAGATATTGATGCCTATACAAACAGAACCTATGGCCGCAATTTTGGTAAAGTAATTGATAACCCCCATAGTAATGAGGTTACCTTAAAAATTGTTTATTTTTTAGATTATTTAAACCTCAAAAAAAATAACCGTAAATAAAAAATACGTACACTTTTATTGTTTAGGCAATTATCTTTATACCACAACTAAATTATTTTTTATGGCAGAAACTACCAACGAGCATTTAAACTTTGCTACCGATCAACAAAAAAATAAATTACCAACAGGGTTAAATGTATTAACCATATTAACTTTTATTGGTTGCGCTTACGAATTATATAGCAACGTAAGCAATTTTATTAAAGGCCGAAAAGCAATTGAAGAAATGGAAAAGGCACAAGAACAAATGGCAGCAGCTCCAAGCTGGGCAAAAAAAATGATGGGACCAGATATGATGGAATTTATTACCAAAAGTTTTGAAAACAGAATTCCATTATTGATTGTAGGTTTAATTGGAACCGCTTTATGTATTTTTGGAGCTTTAGAAATGCGTAAACAAAAAATACAAGGATATTATATGTGGTTATTAGGTGAAGTATTGCCTTGGGTGGGCATAATTCTATTTACAGGCACAATTGTATTTAAAACATTCATTGTATGGTTTCTTATACTACCCATAGTTTTTATCATTTTATATACCTTACAACGAAAGCATTTAACTAAATAAAAAACAAAAATATTTAATATGAGCCCAAAAATATTTTTGGGCTTTTTTATGTTCTACATTCAAAATCTAATCGATATATTTACAATCAATTTTAAAATAAAAGCTATATGATAAAAGTTTACAAAAAGAGCTTAGGCTTAATTTTGGCCTTAGTTTGTTGTTTTTCTTCTTTTGCACAAAACAATTTTTTTAATACAAAAAACGAAAGTGCAATTCAATTAAATGGTAAAACCAGATCAATTATTCCAACAAAATTTAAAACAGTTGAATTGAATAATGAAGCTGTTAAAGATTTTTTATGGACTTTACCTAACGAAAAAAATATTGGAAATAATTTTAGACAAACTCCCGTTTTAGAAATTCCAATGCCAAACGGAAGTATAGCTACGTTTAATGTGTGGCAAATCGATATTCAATCGCCAGAGTTAGCAGCAAAATTTCCAACCATAAAAACATTTGCTGGGCAAGGTATAAGCGACCCCTACTCTACTATTTGGTTAGACTATGGGCCAAGAGGTTTACATGCACAAATACTTACCGTAAATGGATCTTACTATATAGATCCTTATGCTGTTGGAGATATCAATAATTATATTAGTTATTATAGAAAAGATTTAGGCCCTAAAGGTGCATCATGGGCTTGCCAGGTACCCGATTTTGAGCCTACCGCAAAACCAAATCCAACACAAAATACTACAGCTGCCGCTTGCCGTGGTACCGAAGTGCGTACCTATCGTTTAGCTGTTGCTTGTACTGGTGAATATGCTCAAGCACCTGGCATTAATGCTGGTACTAATCCTGCTATTTTGCATCAAGCCATTGTAACATCAGTTACAAGAGTAGTTGGAGTTTATAGAACTGATTTATCTATAAGTATGACGTTAGTAGCCACCAATAATTTAGTAGAATTTTTAGACGCCGCTACAGACCCTTTTAGTGGTAATAACAATGCTAATGTTTTAATTAATGAAAGTCAAACCGTATGTGATAATTTTATTGGAAGCGCTAACTATGACATAGGGCATACTTTTAGCACTGGTGGTGGTGGTTTAGCGCAGTTAAACTCTCCATGTGGTTCATCTAAAGCAAGGGGTATTACTGGAAGCGGAAACCCTACTGGAGATGGTTATGATATTGATTATGTAGCACATGAAATGGGGCATCAGTTTGGAGGTAATCATACCATGGCTGGTTGCGGCTCTTCGCCTTCTTCTACAAAATTAGAGGTTGGAAGTGGTACAACTATTCAAGCGTACGCTGGAATATGCGGCGCCGAAAATATACAACCAAACAGTGATCCATTTTTTCATGCAAAAAGTTTTGATGAAATAAGCAATTTTGTTTCGGGTACTGGTTCTGGTTGTGGAACAACCAATGCATCGGGCAATCAAATTCCTATCATAAGTAGTTTACCTAATAATAATCTTAATATTCCTATTAGCACCCCTTTTACATTAAGTGGTACAGCAACTGATCCTGATGGTGATGCTATGACATATTGTTGGGAACAATGGGATTTTTCTGGAACTGCTACATGGAATGCAGGTGCAACAGCTGCTGCTGGTAACACCGTTCCTCTATTCAAATCAAGATTGCCGAAAACTTCAGGTGTACGAACTTTTCCAGACATAGCTGTAATTTTAGCTGGTTACCCAGCAAGTCCTGCATCGGCAATGAATGGATTAAAAGGTGAAACTTTATCGCCGGTTTCAAGAGCAATGAAATTTAAATTAACCGTAAGAGATAATAAAGTTGCTGGTGGTGGTGTTGCATCGAGTGGAGCAGACGGTTGTCAATCAACAACTGTGTATCAAATTAATGTAATTAATACAACAACTCCTTTTGCTGTAACTGCACCAAACGGAGGAGAAACTTATGCAGCAGGTTCTACACAAACTATTACATGGAATACGGTAGGTACCGAAAATGCACCAATAAGCGTTGCTAATGTTAGAATAACCTTATCTACAGATGGTGGTTTAACTTATCCTACAGAAATTATAGCAAGCACACCTAATGATGGTAGTGAGGCATTAACTATACCAGCCGTTCCTGCAACCACAACTGCTAGAGTTAGAGTAGAAGCAATTGGTAATATCTTTTTTGATATTAGTAATGCAAACTTTAATATTACTGCAGTAACCAACGGCTTTAATTTGGGTACACCTGCACCAGTTTCGGTTGCTTGTCCTGCTCCAGCAACTATGGCAATAACTTTAACGACTAGCCAAATTGGTACGTTTACCAACCCTATTAGTTTTGTAGCTACTGGTAACCCTGGCGGTACTACTGTTAGCTTTAGCCCAACTACTGTAACTGCAGGCAATTCAACAACGGTAACTTTAAATAATACCAATACATTAGCACCGGGTAGTTATCCCATTACGGTAACAGCATCGGCTTCTGGTGCTGCAAATGTTATACGTACATTAACGTATACGATAACACCAACGGGTGGTCCAGCAATTTCTGCCCAACCAGCTGCTCAAATAATATGTGCAGGTGGTAATACATCATTTAGTGTTGTATCGGCTACTGCAACTGCTTTTCAATGGCAAGTAAGCACGAATGGTGGTGCTAATTATACCAATTTAAGTAACACTGGGGTGTACGGTGGGGCCACTACTGCTACACTTACTATTACAGGCGCAACATCAACATTAAATACTTATTTATATCGTTGTGTTGCAAGTGTAACATGTGGAAGTACCAACTCTAATGGGGCATTATTAACGGTAAATACTGCACCTTTAATAACTATTAATCCAATTGATGTTACAACATGTGCTGGTAATACCGTAAACTTTACAACTACTGCAACGGGTACTTCTTTAACACATCAATGGCAAGTAAGTACAGATGGTGGTGCTAACTATAATAATTTAGCAAATGGTGCTCCATATGCTGGGGTAACTACTCCTACGTTAACCGTTACAGGTGTAACAGCAGGTTTGAGTGGATACAGGTATCGTTGTGTTGTATCGGGTACATGCCCTTCCCCAGTAAATTCTACTGGTGCAATTTTAACCATTGTAACTTCTGTTACGGTTACTGCTCAACCTAGTAACGCTACCGCATGTGAAAATGCTGGTACAAGCTTTACAACCGCTGGTAGTGGTAGTGGTGTAATTTATCAATGGCAACTAAGTACAGATGGTGGTGCTAACTATAGCAATTTAGCTAACGCTGCTCCTTATAGTGGTGTATCAACGGCTACGTTAAATGTTAGCCCTGTTACTTTTGCAATGAACACTTATAGATACCGTTGCTTATTAAGCAACAGTACGTGTACAACACCTGGTATTAGTAACGGTGCAATACTTACTGTAAATACTTTACCATTGGTTACCAATAGTCCTACTAATTTAACATCTTGCTTAGGCAGCACAGTTAATTTTTCTGCTGCTGGTACTGGTACTGCGTTGGCTTATCAATGGCAAGTAAGTATAGATGGTGGTGCTAACTATAATAACTTAAGCAATGGTGCTCCTTACAGTGGAGTAAATACTGCTACATTAACTATTACATCTATTACAGCGGTTATGAATAACTACAGATACCGTTGTGTTTTAAGTGGTACTTGTACACCTGCTGTAAATTCAGGTGCTGCAACATTAAATGTTGTAAACCCTGTAAATGTTACGGTACAACCTACCAGTAAAACAGTTTGTGCTACGTTAAATACAAACTTTAGTGTTACTGCAACAAGTACAGAAACTATTACCTATCAATGGCAAGTAAGTACCGATGGTGGTGTTAATTATACCAACGTACCAAATACCGGAGTGTATACTGGTGCTACAACACCAACGCTAACTATTACAGGCGCTACAATTGCACTGAATAATAATAGATACCGAATTCAATTAAATAATGTTACCTGTGCTGTGGCAGCACCTAGTAATGTAGTTACCCTTACTGTAAACGCTTTACCAGTTGTTACTTGGCCTAATGCTTTAGCTAACCAATGTGCCAATGCAACAACGTATGCTTTAACTGGTGGTTTACCAGCTGGAGGTACCTACAAAGGCATTGGCGTAACGGGCACAAACTTTAATGCATCTGTTGCTGGAATTGGTACAAAAACACTTTGGTACATTTTTACTAACGGTAATGGTTGTACAGATAGTATTTCAAAAACAATTGTTGTAAATGCCTTCCCTACTTTATCGTTAGCAGCGCTTTCAACTAATGCTAGCCCTGCAACTACATTAAGTTTATTACCCGGCTGGACAACAACTATAACTGCAACCATGAGTACAGGACCAAATGCTACTTATGTATGGCAATTAAATACTACTAACATAAACAATGCTAGCAATAACTATTTAGTTAATGTAGATAGATTAGGTGAGTATACTGTTGTAGGAACGAGTGATTTAGGTTGTACTAGTTTACCTGCAAAAATTACGGTTAAAGATAGTGCAAGCACTAAATTATTTATTTACCCTAGCCCAAATAATGGTAGATTTAGTGTAGCCTATTACAACCCAGGTGGAGCTTCTGTTAAGCAGGGTATTACTATTTATAGCAGTTTGGGTAAAAAAGTATATAACAATGTTTATACTATAACACAACCATGGAAAAATATTAATATTGATTTACGTAACCATGGCGCTGGTATATATTATGTAGTAATTAGAGATGCTAATGGTAAACAAATTACCACTGGTGAGGTGTTGGTGAATTAAAAAATAGAAGATTTAATGTTGATAAGCTGCCTCCTTTTTGGGGGCAGCTTTTTTAATTAGCAACGCCTCGTGCAAGGGACAAATAATCAAGCCGAAATAAGTACGATTAATACATTTTTAGAGGGTAAAAAGCCAGACTAAATTATTGCCGTTTGTTGTGTAGCAGGCGGCTTTATCTTTTTGTTTGTGTTTGGTTATTTATATTGTGCAGCCCCATTCGCCCCGGCGGATGGACGAAAACTTCGATGAAGTCCAAGAGATGCTAAAAAATATTCGTGATAGTTTTAAAAAATGTGCAGAAAACAATGTTGAAATGATAACTTTTGCTCATTGATCAAATGAGCAACCGCTAATTGTCTTGTCCTGAAATAGGTTTACACAAAAAATGCACAAACATACTAACCAGCATGTTTGTACAACTAAATATTCTAAGTCGATAGGTCGATTTGTAAACACCTCTATTTTTTAGCAACGTCCTCCAAGCCAAAGTGTGTAAGCAGGACGTTGCTTGGAAAAAGAATTTAGGCATTTTCCTTCAGAAATATAAACAACATTATTTCTCTGTAAAGAAATCATAATACTCTCCTGTAGTTTATTTGAAAAATGCTAAGATCAGTTTTATTTCTTAATATTTTCCTTGTACAGTAACTTCCCATCAACACTTACAATTTGTACCAGCAGTTCTTTTGCAGTTACAGAAAAACACATAAAACCGTTTATAGATTGTGCAAATTTTCCGGTTTGAGGATAAAGGATTGTTGGCGTTGTTTCGCTGCCGGCACCGGTTACAAAATAATGCGTTGTGCCTACTGGTTTTATATATTGTAGGTTGTGTTCGTGCCCGCAGATGTATGCATCAACTTTATATTTGTCAAAAATGGGTTTAAAAGAATTATTCATCTGGTAAGTATCCGGCGATTTTATTCTTTTACCACCTGTATATAATGGATGATGGCCCACCACAAAAGTCCATTTAATATTGTCAGGCCGGTTTGCCAAAACATTTTCGAGCCATTTTTTTTGTGCGGCTGTATCCTGCGTTATAATATTTTCTTTATGATCGGCACTAGTATAATACTGTGCAATAAAAGGAGAGGTATCTAAAAAAATTAACAGTGCCTGTTGCGTTGTATCATCATCCATGCTGATGATTTTTGAAAAGTACCTTGCAGGCATATACCACCTGCGGCTTAATTTACTGTAATCAATCTCGGCCTGCACATTTCCTTTATAATCATGATTGCCCAGCACTACGTACCATGGGTTTTGCAACGCATGTGCAATGTACATGTTTTCAAAAGAAGCTACCCAGCTATAATCCTGTGTGCTGGCTACTCCGCTAGGATAAAAATTATCGCCTGTTATTACAAAAAAATCTGAACCAAGTTCTTTTGCTGTAATGCCCATTTGCATGGCAACCTCTTTTTGCATGTATTCGCCATTGCGGCCAAAATCGCCCATGGCAATAAAATTGATAGCTTTTTTATTAACTGTAAGCTCATCTTTTTGGGCACAAACAGCAATGGTAAAAAAACAAACCCAAAAGCTCAGCAATAATTTTCTCATTCTTTTTATATTTTAATAGTGTTGGTTGCCCGATCCATCAAATTGAAAACAACCAATGTCTTTTCCCGGAGGAGGGTAAAAACTAACGCCGTATTTTGCATCAACCGGAACTAATTGCAAAGGAGTAAAATTAGTAAATCCTTTACCAATGCAGGGCGATGTTGCCTTTAACGTAAGCTTAAAATTGTTTACGGCAGTAATATCCTGCATCCGGTAACCGCCGGTAACTGGCAAAGTGTAATTAAAAAATTGCGGATCAACAGCCTGCACCGCAGGAGCACCGTTGTATGCTACGCAGGGCGTGTAAGCATAATTTGCCGGTAAGTAAGAAGCTGGATTCGGAATATCTGTTGCAACAGGTTTTGTTACTGCTCCAGGTGTGTAAGGAAATATCTGGTTGGCAACTGAAAGACTATCGGCCCAGTAAAAATTATATCCGTAGTTTTTATTGTACAGATAAGACGTGTCTGGAATATCACTGCTTAATCTTAAACCCCATCTGCAATTCACCATTAAATTATTAAAGCATTTCCCGTAAGCCAGTTTTTCAAAGTTGATAGAACCACCACGGCCCGATTTAGTTTGTCTCCATCCGCCATTAATTAAGGTATTGTTGTAAATATGAACATTACAATTCTCAATGCCCGGGGCGCTTCCAGCGTTGGATGCTTTTAGCGCGTTGGTAGCATTACCAATAAATAAATTATAGGCCATATCGCCCGTGCCACCTGCTTTTACATTGAGCACATCACCACCTGTTTTACCGCATTTTTCAAAAGTATTTCTAAAGATGGCAAACTTGCCACCGGAGCCAGCCACACGTATTGCATCATCCACAGTACCATAAATCCAGGAGTCTTCAAAAACAAAATACCCAGCCGAATTTGAAAAGAATATGCCATAAGAATTATCCGTTGCTGCAAGTCCCAATAAAGGCGCTACACTGTTACCTAACAGAGCACCTGCATACTCAATATGTGTCCATTTTAAAATTAAATATTTGCAGGTTTTGTCGCCAATAACGCCCTTCCACTTACCTGCAAAAGCAGAATCTTTTGAAGCAATGTAATTAATTGAAGGTGCGTCTGTTTTTGTTTGGCCACTTACTGATAGATAAATTGGGTTGACTGCGGTGCCTAAAGAAAAAAGGTTTCCCTGTACAATCAAACCTGCAGAGTTTTGAAAATTAACCCTTACGCCCGGCTCAATGATCAGGCTGTCTCCGGGGTTAACGTATATATCACAACTTACCGTATATGTTTTGCCGGCCAGCATGGTACCCGATATGCTGCCGCACAATGGAGTGGCATCGCTGATTGGTTTGGGCGGTGGCGGAATATATTTATACAGATCGTACTGATCTTCATGATTTTTTTTACAGCCATTTAAAAGGGCAATCAGACCGAATAATATAAAAATTAAGTGAAGTGCTTTTTTCATGTTAATGAAATTTTATTTTATGAATATTTTATAGTTTAAAACGTAAGCCTGCTAAAAAGGAAAGTTTATAAACATCCCTTTGCACAAAGATGGAATTTTCAGGATCGTCCTGGCCCGGTATGCGATTAAGCGTGTTTTCTAAAACATAAGGCTGTTTAACAAAGAACCTGGTTTTAGAATTAGTGAGATTATTGATTTTTCCATAAAAAGTAAGATGCTTAATAATTCTTTTTTCAAATGAAAAATCGAGTTGGCTATAGGGTGATTGCCAGGTATCCAGTTCGTAATAACTTGATACCTGTGCCAACTTTTCGCCGGTGTAAACAAATGCCAGTTGTACATCTAAACCTATTTTAGGGTCTTTCACCAGTAACGATACATTGGCTATATGATTGGCCTGGCCCTGCATTGGCCTGGTTTGGTCTATCACTTTTGTATTTCCGCGGTTTGGGTTTAAAGTAGTATCGTAAAACAAATAATTTTTATTGGTGGTTATTGCCGAGTGGGTGTATGTGTAATTTGCATTGATGCCAAATTTGCCAAAGTATTTTGTGGCTACCAATTCAAATCCATAGTTGGTAGCATTGCCAAAATTCTGCGGCGTTAAAATGGCTGTGCTTGTTCCGGAATTTCCACCAGTGATCAGTTTGTTGTAAAACGAAGTTTCAATAGGGTTGTCTATTTTTTTATAAAATACACCCGCTAAAACCTGGTCGGCCCCACCGGGAAATAATTCATACCGCAAATCAAAATTATCGGCAGTTGTATGCTTTAAAGTTGGATTGCCTTGTGCAGCATACTGGTCTTCAGTTGCATCTAAATAGTAGGGCGTAATTTCAAAAAATCCGGGCCTTACAAGGCTATTGAAATATGAAAGCCTGATGTTTTGTTTTTTATTTATTTCGTATTTCAAATGCAGGCTTGGCAATACATCTGTGTACCATATTCTGCCATATTTTAAATTATATGTTTCCGGTGCTGCTGTGTTGTAATGCTGATTGGTATATTCAATTCTTACACCTCCCAATACCTGTAATTTGCTTGTGGCCATTATTTTAAACTGTGCATAACCTGCTGTAATTTCTTCAGTTAAAGTATAGGTATTAGGCGTGGTTAAATTTGCAGCACCTGCACCAGCGGGATTAAAGCTATAATTTGCCTTGTAAATATCTGTATAGTTTTGTGTGGAGCCATTGCCAGATAATGAATACGTGTTATAATATTATCCCTGTTCTTATGCCTGTATAAGCCACCTATGCTGAGTTCTGTTTTTTTATCAAAAATTTTGGGAGCGTAAATAAAGTTGAGGTAACCTGCAAAATCCTTATCGGTATTATTGGTCCAGATACGGCTCATTCCTTTCACATAATTCTGCGGTTGTTGCAATATGCCATTTACGGCAACATTGGTTGTGTTAAAATCGGCCTGGTCGGGTATTTGCTGTTTGGCAAAAGAATAAACTGCACTCCAGTTAATTTTTAAATAAGATTTAAGCTGGTGATCGCCCTGCAGAGTAGAATTGTAAATGCTTTGGATCTGCCATCTGCTCCTGGTATTGAAAGTAATTTGTCCGGGGTTTGTTGCTACGTTTGTATCAACCGTATATCTTGCTTGGTACTCATCCATCCGCACAAATAAATTAAACAGCGAAATTTTGTTCTTGTCGTTAAACCTATAATCCCACTTATTATTTATTGCAATTCTTTTATTTTGGGTAGAATATTCACGAATATTGGCATCTCCAAATTTAGCACTGTTGTTGTAATTATTGCCCAATACCCCGTTTACTGTAAGGTTACGCCTATAAGTGGGCTGTGCATCTATTACATTAAAAATAGAGTTGGAACCCCGGAAATTATTTTGAAAACTGGCAGCAAATAAAAAGCCCAGTTTCTTGTTGAAAAACCTGTTACCAAAAGTAAAACCGGCCTGTAAGTTTATCGGATTGCTTTTTTGATGCTGATCTAAATTTTCCCTGGGAAAATCTTTATCTGTTGCAATATATGTATTGCCGTTTATTGCAGCAGGGTCTTTTTTATTGATGACTGAATGATTGAAGGTTGCAAAAGGACGGTCGTTAAACAATATATTTTCACCGGCAGCTATAAACAGTTTTAATGTTTTTTTAGAGGGGGCACTTTTCATCACCAGGTTCATCACGCCGCCAATGGCATCTGCTTCCATACTTGGTGTAAGGGCTTTTATAACTTCAAGGCGTTCTAAAATATCACTGGGGAAAATATCAAGCGGTACGTACCTGAATTTATCATCAGGGCTGGGTATTTTTATTCCGTTTACCAACGTGCTGTTATAGCGCTGGTCCATACCACGTATAATGGCATACCTGCCCTCGCCACTGCTGCTGCGCTGAATACTTACACCACTTACTCTTTGCAACGAATTGGCTACAGTGACATCCGGTGAAATTTCGATAGCTTTTTGCGAAAGTATATTCTGTACAACTTCGGCTCTTTGTTCCAATCCCCTGGCCCCGTCATCTGTAACCGCATTTCTGCCGGCACTTACTACAACACTACTTAATTCTTTTGATTCTGTTTTTAATCTGAAATCAATTGCCTTAACTTCTTCGCCTGGTTTTAGCGTAATTTTTATTTCATTGCTTTCTGCATACCCGGTAAATTTTACTTTTACTTTGTAGTTGCCGGCAGGAATATTTTTAAATGTAAATGACCCGTCTAAATTTACAATAGTGGCAAATTTTGTATCTTCCAGCTTTACCGTGGCTCCAACCAATGGCTCGCCAGTAGCTGCATCAGTTACTTTTCCTTTTATAGTTTGGGCAGATGAAGCCATGTTAAAAATGGCAATAAAGAATATTGAAAGAATACTCTTAACAATCAGTTTGGTAATTGGCATATTTTGTAATTTTGGTATTTTTGCAAACTTAACTCTACAAATGTGTCAGAAAATTAGGATACGTGAGAGTTCATATTTTAGTAACAGTGATGTAACAATAATTTAACAATTTGGTAGGCTAACAATACTTTTTCGATAGTTGTGTTCATTGTTGTTAACTCAACTAATGGTCTGTACTACTACTACATTATTGAAGATGAACGGATTGCGACGCAACTGAAGTTTTATAGCCAATCTACCGCTAGTATTTAAATAAAACCCTCGATTTTACTGGCTAAAAGACTAAAAAATAGTACCTTTGCCCTCCGTTAAAAAAACAAACGGATAATTTTATGTCATTTACTATTAACAAACAACTAAACGCAGATGCACAGGAAGGTGCTGCTTCAGAAGAAGCGGTAACTGCTGCGACAACAAATGTGCCTGAGGAAACTACCGCTACGGCTGCAGTTGAAGAAATTATTACAAAGCCTGTAGTTGCTGTAAAACCAGTTGAAGAAGTTATTGCTACTGCACACGATGATTATGATTGGACGGTAGACAAGCGTAACGTAACCAGCTACAAAGAAGAAGAAAGGGTTAAGTACGATAAAGTGTACGATGACACTTTTAAACAAATTAATGATGGCGAAATGATTCAAGCTACGATAGAATCATTAACTAAAACAGACGCTGTTGTAAACATTGGTTTTAAAAGTGATGGCCTTATTTCTTTAAATGAATTTAGAGACATTATTGGCGGAATTAAAGTTGGTGATGTTATTGAAGTAATGGTTGTACAAAAAGAAGATAGAGATGGCAACCTTAACTTAAGTCGTAAACAAGCCCGTACTAGCAGAGCTTGGGAGCGTATTGTAGAAGTACACAAAACTGGTGAAATTGTTACTGGTTTGGTTACTAGCAAAACTAAGGGTGGTTTAATTGTTGATGTATTTGGTATGGAAACTTTTTTACCAGGTAGTCAAATTGATGTTAAACCTGTTACAGATTACGATCAGTTTGTAAACAAAACAATGGAATTTAAAGTAGTTAAGATTAACGAGGCTATTAAGAATGCTGTTGTATCTCACAAAGCGTTAATTGAAAGCGATATTGAAGCTCAAAGAGCTGAAATTATTGGTAAATTAGAGAAAGGACAAGTATTAGAAGGTACCATCAAAAACATTACTGATTTTGGCGCTTTCTTAGATTTAGGTGGCCTTGATGGTTTACTATACATTACCGATATTAGCTGGGGTAGAATTACTCACCCAAGTGAGGTGTTAAAGATGGATCAAAAAGTAAATGTAGTAGTATTAGATTTTGATGATGATAAAAAACGTATTAGCCTTGGTTTAAAACAATTAACTCCTCATCCTTGGGATACCTTGGCAGAAGGATTAAAGGAAGGCGAAATTGTAAAAGGTAAAGTAGTAAATATTGAAGACTATGGTGCTTTCTTAGAAATTACACCTGGTGTTGAAGGTTTAGTACACGTAAGTGAAATTACTTGGGCTAACACACCTATTAATGCTAAAGAATTCTTTAAATTAGGCGATGAGCATGAGGCTAAAGTTGTAACTCTTGATAAAGAAACTCGTAAAATGAGTTTAAGTATTAAGCAAATGACTGAAGATCCTTGGGCTGGTATTGAAACCACTTTCCCAGAAAATAGCAAGCACACCGGTACTGTTAAAAACATTACCCCTTATGGTGTATTTATTGAGTTAACTACTGGTATTGGCGGTATGATTCATATTAGCGATTTAAGCTGGTTAAAGCGTTTTAATAACCCTAATGAGTACACGAAAGTAGGTAACACTATTGATGTAGTTATTATGAATATTGATAAGGAAAATCGCAAATTACAATTAGGTCATAAGCAAATTGAAGAAGATCCTTGGAATACATTGGAAGGAACTTTCCCTCTAGGTAGTGAGCATGATGCAACGGTTGTTAAAAAAGATGACAAAGGTGCTATTGTTCAATTGCCATACGGTTTAGAAGGTTTTGCACCTACTCGTCATTTACAAAAAGAAGATGGCAAGAGTATAGGAATTGATGAAACAGCTAAGTTTATGGTTATTGAGTTTGATAGAAATGATAAGCGTATTGTTTTAAGCCACACCCGTATGTGGGAGGCTGTAATTGAAGAAGAAAAACAAGCGATTGTTAAAGAAAAGAAAGCAGATGCTGAAGTAACCAAAAAAGCAGTTAAAAACTTGCAAAGCAAAGTTGAAAAATCTACTTTAGGTGATATTGGTGCACTAGCCAGTTTAAAAGCTAAAATGGATGGCGATACTGCTGACGCTGCAGATGCTGCAAAGAGTGAATAATTAATAAAACACTTTTAAATAGTAAATCCCCAAGTTAAAAGGCTTGGGGATTTTTTTGTGATGTAAATTAATTTTTCGGTTGGTCTAAGACCAGGCCAAGCCTGTGATTATTAGGCGGCGAAACTTAGCCTCGGTTCGTGTCTTCACGAACCGGTATATTTGGATAAGTTGACATGAACCAAGTCATTAGAATGTTTCGTGTGCCACGAACCAAGGCAAAGGTGAGTAATAAAATTTAAAATGTGCAGTTCCTTTCTTTTCATGTTTTGCCTTATCAATTTTAATATCATATTCACTTAACAAAAGATTATATTGATTTTGCTTTTCAACTAAATATTTTTGATACGGTGTTATTTTCATACTAACTAAATTTTATTAATTTTTATAATAATTAAATTCAGTTTCACATTTTAACGAACAAAATTCAGGACAATTATAAATATTAATAACCAACATTTCTTTTAAATATTTATCAACTTTGTTCATTACAAAATTATCAATTTCTGGGTTATTCTCAACTCCGTACATCTTTTTTGCATCATTTAAATTTTTGCTCATTACTTCATCCGAGTTTCTATTTTGAAGTGCCATTTTGTACATTTCAGCTGAAAAAGATTTTCCTAATTCTATAGCCTCATTAGAATTTTTTTCACAATTAAATCTTTTTTTGCACCATTTACAAGTTGTTACAGATGTTTTGTTGTATTGATATTTTATTTCTGTTGGCATTTTTTTCTGCTCATATACTGTTTTATTGGGTTTAATTAAGTTTTTAGTTTTGTCAGCATTTTTGTCTAAATCATTGATTTTTATTTCTTCAATTTCCTGATTTATAGTTGAGTTTAAATCTGCTTTTTGAACAAAGTAATTTAAATTAATTATAGGATTGGGTAGTTTAAATTTTAAAAAATAGAATTTATCTGATTTTATATTCCACTTAATAATATTGAGATTGTTATTGCTTGAATTTGTAAAAACTGCAAGATTTTCGACACCTAAATCATAACGCCAAATAATTCTCTTTTTTTCGAGATCAAAAGCAAGGATATTACCATCAATATTTGTAATTACAACATTATCACTTTCACTTTCGGATAAAATTTCACCCGCAACCCCATAATATAAATTATTATTTAGAAAAATAGTTGTGCCTAGTGCTCCGGATGAACCAGTTTGATAAAACAAATAAATTCCATTTTTTGAAAAAGAAACTTTTCCTGATAATATTTGATTATCACTATCAGTTTTTTTTGCAAAAACAGTTGATAATTTTAGAAAATTATTAAGGCTGTAATACTCTAAATAAACATGTTCATTATCCCTTGAATTAATAGCCATTCTATTGCTGTTTTCATCGATACAAAAATCATATATATTAATGTTTGGCAATATTTTTTTTTGTAAAATCTCATGTTTTTTAGAATATTTTATTATTATACTTCCTCCATGACTTGTATCACTAGAATTCATAAATTGGTTGTATTTACAATATATTTTTACATACGAACTATCCTTCAGTAAAATATATTTATTCTTTAAATCACTAGTAAAATAAATTCTGCCTATTGCATGATAGTTTTCAAAATCACTGTTATACAACTTTTGTTCAAATCGAATAGATTCAGTTATAGGTTTTACAACTGTGTTTATTAATGATTTTTGCCCGTTGTTTAAGTTGCATTTAACATATATAATTGATTTTTTTTCATTAATGAATTTGAAATAAGCAATTTTATTTAATGAATCAAAAGTGACAAATTCTGGAATTCCTGAATAAGAAATAGGGTTATCATAATTACCGAATTGATTTATAACTTTATTTTTATCTATATCGTATTGTGTAATCCAAAAAACATTGTAATCCTTACCATACTTTTTATTTGGCTTTTTACATGAAATTAACAGCACAGAATTTGTATTTGGGATGTTCATGCCACCATCGTTAGTAATTTCATTATTTATTGTTAAAATATCTTCAACTTTTTCAGAAGGCGATGGTATAGTATATGAATCCATTCGATTACTAAACCATTTTCCATTGCTAAAATTTTCCAAAGTAACCATATTGTTATTTCTAATATACATACAAGGGCCATGAAGAAGAAATCCTTTATTTGGACCAATTACAACCAATTTTTCTTTTTGAAATAAATAGTCTAAATAAAGGTCTTGAATTTTATTATTAGTAAAATAACCCTTTATTAAAGTTCCATTTTCAAACTGTAAAGTTCCAAAACCATTTGCTTGGTTACCTTGGCAATTACCTTGATAATAAGTTGCACTACTACTAATATTTTTTCCGTTGAACTCACAATAATTATTTTCTCGTATTGTAGTATCAGTATTTATAATTATTTGTGAATTACCATTTATAATGAATAAAAAAAAGAGTAATGAGAAACATACTTTTTTCATAAAAGTTAATTTTTTTTGAAAGTAAGAAATAATAGTAATAAATAAATAAATATTATAAAATACCTTTTGTTGCATCATCTAATATTTTGTTTCCAAAATCTTCTAGGTAAATTTTTGTTGTTTTTTCGCTATCGTATCCCATAAGTTCTTTGATGATAGAGGTTGGGACACCTGTTTGTTTTAAAACATTTGCATGCGCCAAACTTGTTTGAGCGCTTAGCCTCGGTTCGTATCTTAACGAACCGGTATATTTGGATAAGTTGACATGAACCAAGTCATTAGAATGTTTCGTGTGCCACGAACCAAGGCAAAGGCAATAGGGATGCTCTAACCAGCTGAGCTACACCTTATTTTATAAATAAAAAAAGCCCTTCATTCAAAAGGCTTTGTATCGGGAAGCAGACTTGAACTGCCGACCTTCGGGTTATGAATCCGATGCTCTAACCAGCTGAGCTACCCCGACATTTGTAAAAAATTAGCTAACTCGTCTTCGACAAGCTCAGACTGACATAGCTTAATCCGTTTTACGGGATGC
>Ga0114969_10001300_pt1 | contig 21226 bp, 17 predicted proteins | sample M_130807_MF_Meta_FD_87316 | JGI IMG/M metagenome (GOLD analysis project Ga0114969, IMG submission 87316) | Freshwater microbial communities from Lake Montjoie, Canada to study carbon cycling - M_130807_MF_MetaG | ecosystem: Environmental > Aquatic > Freshwater > Lake | place: Lake Montjoie...
TATCATCTAAAATAGAAATATACATTGTTAATAATGATTTAAATGATTCTTTATAAATTTCACTTGCTACACGCACATGGTTTACATATTTTATTTTTAAAGGTGTATTAGTAGGTGTATCAGTAGGTGTATCAGTAGATATATCAGATAATATTATATTTATTTGATGATGATGTACTGTTTCTAGAGTAGTTGATAAGTATGTGTATATATATTCCAAATTAGATTTTTTTCCTATCATAAGTTCACCATTTAATTCTGAAGTTAAAATAATATTCATCTTTCCTATTGATTGATAAGGGACAAAGTCAAATTGATAATATAAATAATTTTCGCTTTTTGGATTATAAACTAAATCAGTTTCCAAATTAGTATAAGTAAACTCCTTAGATGCAGATTCTTGGTCATAATTTAATTCTAATAAAATATTATATTTTGTATATAAATTATTTGCATGTGAATAATAATATTCATTTAATTTTTTATCTTTGTAAAATAATAATAATATTGAAATACTATATATATTGTCAAATCTTTTAAGTAATGTATTTAATAAACGCTCATAATTTTCTGATTTATTATTATTTAAAATATTTTTAATTTGTTCAATATTTTTTAATATTAAATAAGGACTATTATAATTTAAACAATTAATTAATAAGGCAAATACTTCATCTATATTAGTAAATATATATTTATCATTATATTTATTAATTATTTTATAGTAATGCTGTTTAAATTCAATAGGAATACCAGTGTCACGTGAAATTGTGTCTTTTTTAGAGAAAAACTCTGGATTTATAAAAGTCATATCTTTTTGATCATTTAGCGGCGGTCTGTCTAGTATATGATAATAATTATATATACATAATAATTTATGATTATCTCCAGAAGATAATTTTAATATACCATTATTATTATAAATGTCTATATCATTATAAAAATTGACTAGGTATTCAATATCATTACTAGTATAAAAAATATTTCCATTGCGCATTGTAAAAACAAAATCATAATTAAGTGTTCTTAAATAATAAGTGTCTTTTTCATCTTTGTATATAAATATAGAAATATCATTATATGTCATTAAATTATAAAATTGAAAATATTTATCATGGAATTTAGTATGGAATAATTCAGTATAGAATACTATTTTATATTTATCGTCATGTTCAAAATAATCCATATCTAAAATATCATTATATTCTATTCTTATATTTAGATTATTTTTATTAATTCCAATAATTTTTGCACCATCTTTATAATAATAAAAATTTAATGCCAAATATATAAAATTAGATAATGACACTAAAGTTCTAATAATATTAATTGACACATCTGTTGTTTCATCTTTTCTATAAAAAAATAATGTATATTTATCATTATACCTAATTGTATAAAAATCAATAACTGAATTGAAAACTCCATTTTCACCAATTATATATTCATATTGCGATAACACAAAATATTGTTTTTCTACAATTGATATTAAACAATCATCAGTAATTTTAATTTCTTCTATTTTAGGAATATTATATGACAAATCATATTTTAATATATAAGTATATACTAGTGTTTTAAAATAATCTAATTTATAGTATTCATTAAAATATTCAGTTATATATCCATTATATTTTGTAAATATAGGATCTGTTTTTTGTAATGTATTGCTAGAAAATTCGCATAAATAAAAATAAATAATATAATGTTTTAATATGTCAAATGTTGGTTTTCCTTGGATAATTTCAGCATCTAATTTATTATAAATAGTTTCCTTAAATAATAATATTTTTTGGTCAGTTGCGCTAAAGCCACCGGGATATCCAAATAAATGTGCATTATCATCTATAATAATATTTTTTAATTCATATATATCATATAATTTTTTGTTATAATGACCGTATGTTTCAAAGTGTATTGTTTTTTGTGGTGGTGGACGTGTAATAGTAAACTCAGGCAATTCTTCATCTATATAATTTATTAATATATTCCATAATAAAAAATTTATAGAATTAATACATATGTATTTGTACGGAAATGATGATTTTTCCACGGTTTGTTTTTTAGACAAATAGTCTACAAGTATTTTTCCACCCCTATCTTTTAGAAGAATATAATACTCAAGGTTTGAGTTTTTATTTTCTAAACGACTATCTGTAAAATTAACAATATCTGGTAATAGATTAATATTTGTATTTAAATCATCTACAAGATTTTTAACAATTTCATAATAATAATTATTAATAATTGGAATATCTTTAAAAAGTACATAATTATAAAAAAGCATATTACGATTACCTTTAGAGTCATGGTCTGGGTAATATCCATAATATTTTTGATCAAATCTTATATGTTTTTTTATTAGTATTAAATAAATAATTGTATTAATTAAAAAATTATGTGGATTAGAATCTGATATTATATGTGTATCATAAAACTTATCTAATACAGTTCTAGTAAATATTTTAGAAATATGACTATCTTGTATTAATTTATATAAAATAAGTAATGGTATTAAAAGTCTATTATTATTATCAAATGATTGACAAAAAATATAAAAATATGCTAAATAATCTAAAGTAATATTATAATATGATTCTAGTTCATGTGTTGTTTCAACAATTGTTATTTGACTAGTTAAGTATTCTATAAATGGTTCTAAATTGTGTTGTAAATATAATTCCCATAATGCTTTTTCAAGGGCTTCTTTATCAGGTTTATTTACATATATATCACCATGTTTATCTACCATCTTTTTATATATCTGCAAATTTATATTTTCTCTATTAATGTTTTCAATATAAACAGGAACTTCTGTATATTCATAGATAATTGGGTTTTCTAATATTTTTAAGTTTGTAAATAGAGCATTTTGATATGTTTCATCTTGTGTAATATATACAGATGAAGTTGTATCTAATATATATTGATATAAATTTATAAATTTACTATCATTGATATGTATAATATCATTAAATAGTTTGATTTTAATTTCTAATTTTGCAGTATTATACCAGTGTATGTAATTTTTATATAACGGTGGAGTATATATAATTTGTTTTACATAAATATAATATATTAAATTTATTAAGTTTGTAAAAGTACATGAACCAATAAGTTGTAATTCTATTGGATAAAAATCAAATCTAATACCTAATGACTGTAATTTCTTAAAATCAACAATGCTTTCAATTCCTAATAATTTATGAAATAATATAAAATAAAAAATTAAATATCCTTTGTTGTTTAAAAACATTTCAGATTGTTTTCTTGTCATCTCATCATATTTTTTATATGTTTTTAAAAAATTATTAATATTGTCTTTTTTAATATCTTTAAAAATAATTAGACCATTACATAAAATACTATTTGCACCCTGTATATAAGCGCCTTCGCCGCAATTAAACATACCGAAATTATATAAATCATTCGCTTGTTTTTCCCAAAATAATAATATAGCATGTTTATTCCATCCGCATAATATATACTCATTATTTTCTAATATATTTATAGGTATTATAATTTTTATAACCTTTAATATATCCATAAATGTGTTTATAATTTGTTCAGTTATATGCTCAGTAAAACATTTAATTAATAACAAATGTTGTATAATATCTATCATTTGTTTTATACTTTCACTGGGTATATTACCCTCAAAATCCGTATTTTCATCAATGGCTTCATTAAATGCCCAAATTAAAGCATTTTTATTATCTATTATACTATTTTGACTTTTTATAAGATCAATGCGTGCTGCAATAGCTGGGTCTGTCCGTTCTGCTTCTTGTTTTAATCGTTCTGCTTCTTGTTTTGCGATTTCTTCTTTATATTGTGCTTTTTCTAATGGAAATGCTATTATTTCTTTTTCTTGGCGATCTTCTAATTCTTTTTGTTTTGCCAGTGCTTCTTTTTGTTCTTTAAGAACATATTCTTCCTCCTGTTTTGCTTCGAATATTTTATAGTCTGCTGCGTATTCTGCTTTTATTGCACGTTTTTGTTGTTTTTCGATGGATATTGCTTTAGCGTCAGTTTGACACTCCTCACGAGATGTAAATTTTCCATTAACATTAGGTAAACAAATAAATATATTTTTTTCCATTATAAATAATATATAATGATATAGATTATATTGCTATAAATATAAAAATTTATTATAAATATAATTTTTTAGTTCTATTTTTGTAAACTATATAAATAATAAAAATTGATAAATAATATTATAGTTTTATTATTTAATGGATATTAAAAATACTATGGATTTTGCTAATGTACAATGTGTTACTAAACGTAATGGTGCTCTTGAACCAGTTGAATTTGATAAGATAACAAAAAGAATTAATACTTTAATAAAACCGGATGAAAAAGATTTATTAAATGCAATATTAATTGCACAAAAAGTAGTGCCTAGTTTATATCCAAATATTACAACTATTGAATTAGATATATTGGCAGCAAATATATGTGCTGATTTAGCAACTGTAAATCCGTTATATTCTAATTTAGCAGGAAGAATATTAGTATCTAATCTGCATAAAAATACTGAAGGAACATTTAGCAGAAGAATGGCATTATTATCAAACACAACAAATGTTATTAATCATGTATGGTATCAATGGGTATTAAATAATTCACAAGAATTAGATGTAATTATTGATCCCGATCGTGATTATTTATTTGATTATTTTGGTTTTAAAACATTAGAAAGGTCATATTTACTTAAATCTGGAGATAAAATTATAGAACGTCCTCAAGATATGTTTTTAAGAACAGCTATTACATTACATATGGGCAAGTCAACAAGTATATGTACTATAGAAAATTTAAATAAAATTAAAGAAAGATATAATTGGATATCATTAGGATTTTATATTCATGCAACACCTACATTATTTAATTGTGGATTAATGAATCCACAATTAGCATCTTGTTTTTTAATGGGAACAAGAGATGATTTAAATGCTTTAACAAATACAATGGGATCATGTGCTAGTATTTCAGCATGTGCTGGCGGTATGGGATTGCATGTAAATAATATTCGTGGGAAAAATAGTATTATCAAAAGTTCTAATGGTAGATCTAATGGTTTAGTTCCATTACTAAGAGTATTTAATGATATTGCCAGGTGGATCGATCAAGGTGGGAAAAGGCCAGGGTCTATTGCAATTTATTTGGAACCACATCATCCAGATATATTAGATTTCTTAGATTTAAGAAAAAATTTTGGTTCAGAAACGGAAAGAGCCCGAGATTTATTTTTAGCATTATGGATTAGCGATCTGTTTATGAAACAAGTAGAAGCTGATGCAGATTGGTATTTATTAAGTGCTGATAAGTGTCCTAATCTACCTGATTTATACGGCAATGCATTTGAAAAACAATATTGGGAATATGTAAAAGAAGGTAAATATTCTAGTAAAATAAGTGCAAGGAAATTATGGCAAGCTATAATGACATCTCAAATTGAAACAGGTATGCCGTATATTTTATATAAAGATAATATTAATCATAAATCTAATCAAAAAAATATTGGAACTATTAAATCATCTAATTTATGTGCAGAAATTGTAGAATTTTCAGATGATAAAGAATACGCAGTATGTAATTTGGCATCAATTGGATTGAAATCATATATAATACCGTTTAAAAATAATGAACATGATGAGTGGATTATATATACATTACCTGATTGTAAATATTGCACTTTTGCAAAACAATATTTAACTAATATGAAAATTAAATTTAGTGAAATAACATACTCAACAGAAACATGTGATGAATTAAAGAAAACACTTGGTAAAACAACACTAACTTATCCACAAATAGTATTAAATGATAAATTAATTGGTGGATGGAGTGATTTATATTATTATCTTAAAGGGACATTTGATTTTGATACATTATATAGTGTTGCATATAATGCAACAGAAAGTCTAAATAATGTAATTGATATTAATCATTATCCAGTTCCACAAGCTAAATTATCTAATATGAAACATAGACCTATTGGGCTTGGTATTCAAGGATTAGCTGATGTATTAGCATTATTGAGAATTCCATTTGATTCAGAAGAAGCATTAGAATTAAATGCAAAAATAATGGAAACAATTTATCTTGCATCTATTACATCATCGAATGATATTGCAAAGTCTCGTTATGAAGGTATGAATAAATTAATATTATATTTTCATAAAGTATGTGTGTTTGCTCCACCTGATTTTTATGAGAGCACATATTCTATTGACGATGATGAATTAAATAAATTATATCATTATTTACAACCAAATAAATATGAATTAGATAACTTACCAAGCACTATAGCAGGCGCGTATAGCACATTTGAAGGTTCTCCATTTTCTTATGGGAAATTTCAGTTTAATTTGTGGTCAAATGATATTAAATTACATTATCCTGATAAGTGGGAAGAATTAAGAAAAAGTGTAATTAAATATGGAACTAGAAATAGTTTATTAACTGCATTAATGCCTACTGCATCAACTAGTCAGATATTAGGTAATAATGAATGTTTTGAATACTTTACATCTAATTTTTATACTAGAAATACACAATCAGGAGACTTTTTTATTGTTAATAAATATTTAGTCAATGATTTAATTAAAATTGGATTATGGAATCAAAACTTGAAAAATAAAATAATTGCATTAAATGGATCTATTCAATCCATTGATGAAATTCCAAATGAATATAAATTACAATATAAAACCATTTGGGAAATTAAACAAATTTGGGTTCTTAAAGCTGCTTTAGCTAGAGCACCATTTGTAGATCAAACTCAGTCAATGAATATATATATGGCACAACCAGACTTTCAACGGTTAAGTTCATCACACTTTTGGGCATGGAAAAATGGATTGAAAACAGGAATGTATTATTTAAGATCTAAACCGTCTAGCGATGCTATTAAATTTACAATTGACCCATCATTATTAAAGAATGATGAGGGATGCACTAATTGTTCAGCTTAATTTATAAATATTAAATAGTTAAAAATTTAACTATTTAATATTTTATATATAGATTACAAAGTAATTTATATAGATTACTCTAATCTGTATGGATTACAAAGTAATTTATATAGATTACCATGTAATTTTATAGTATTCTTTATAAATTAATTTAAGTCCAATGCGTTCAGCTGCTGTAAATTCTTTAATAACATATCCTTGTTTAGTTAATCGATTTATTATTGTGTAATGAATTCTTTTATTAACAATAGGAGGACCAAAGTCTGTTTCTTTATCTAATATGATTGCTCTTTCTTTTATATTACTTGCTTGAATAATTTTAAAATATATATTATAAAATACTTTATGAAAATCTTTATTATTGTTAACTGTAAGTAATCCACGTATATTTGGGAATGTATAATTAGTCATAGAACAAAAATTATGTTTTATAATATTTTTAATACTATGATTAACCCATCCTTGTTTATAGTATAGCATTTTATTTATATAATTAATAAAATTTTAAATGGATATAAAAAATGAAATTAATATTGATAAATATATATATTTATTATATTAAATGATCATTGGACTATGTGGTTCGGCAGGTTCAGGAAAAACAACAATTGCAAAGTATTTAGTTGAAAAATATAGTTTTATTGAATTAAGTTTTGCAACATGTTTAAAAGATGTTGTAGCACATATATTTGATTGGGATAGAGGATTAATAGAAGGTAATACACCAGAGTCGAGACAATGGCGAGAGACAATAGATAATTGGTGGAGTATTAGATTAGGTATTCCTAATTTAACACCGCGTTTTGTAATGCAATATATAGGTACTGATATAATGAGAAATTATTTTCATCCAGATATCTGGATATCACATGTTGAAAGAAAAATACAACCAAATATTAATTATGTTATTACAGATTGTAGATTTTATAATGAAATAAGAATGCTGTATAGTTATAATGCATATATTATTAAAATATTAAAAAGTAATATTAAATATGATACACATTCATCAGAAATATTAGCTCATATTACAGATGATACTACATTTAATAATTATATTAAAAATGATGGAACTATAGAAGAATTATATTTAGAAATTGATAAATTATTAAAGTTAATGGAAGTATAGAAAGTCATACTTTCTTTAACTCTAATATAATATTTTTTTATTACAAACATGATTATAATAATCTAATTATAATATATGTCAAAAAATATTTTTAAAAATAATAATTATTTATTAGATGAGAATGAGGATGAAATAGAAACAATTAATTGGATTGAACCAGTATTACATAATAAAAATTACAATTGTGGATGTTGTGATAATTGTTTATGTTATGATAATAAATCATGTGATAATTGTGGTTGTAATTGTAATAATAATGAAGATAATTCTTGTAATGATGATGAATCTGATAATTTATTAAAATCAAGTTCTGTATCTAATTTTACAATTAAAATTATAAATGATAAAGAAAAAAAAGTTAGAATAACATTACAATTAAAAATAAATGTAAGTGAAACAGAAAAAACACTTAAAATAGATGTTGATATAAATAAAGAAACTTATTTAAAAATAGCTGATGAATTAATAGAATAAAATTATTCTTTTTTTGCTTTCAATATTGCTTAGTCTGCGGCGTATTTGACTAACAATTGCTAAGACCGTAGTGCTTGACTATTAGCACATGCTCCGAGAAACAGAGCACAGGCTCAGAGAAACATTAATATGTGTCGTTTGCGCAATTGACTTCGCTGCGAATGTCGCAATCGCGTTCACTGCAATTGGCGATTCCGCTTTCGCTGCGAATGCACTTCTCCGGGTGCGTGAACTTGCACTTGTCGCCGTAGTGGCAGGATCCGTTCACAAAATGCCAACACACGGTCTTGCTCTTGCGGAGCTCATGTTTTCCATGTGCAAAGAGGCAAAGGTCGTCAAAGGGACATTTGCCGGTCTTAATAAAATTCTTGCACAATGCCGTCTTGTAGTCTGGATTTGTCTCTTCTTGTTCTTTGCACCATTGGCGGTTGATCTCAGCTTGCGCAGCTCTCGCATTTGCCGCATCTTGGGCTTCCTGTGCCTTAGCGGCGGCTGCAGCCTGACGGCGTGCATCCTTAGCGGCGGCTGCAGCCTGACGGCGTGCATCATCTTTTTCGCGAGCCGCTTGTATTATAGCGGTGGAGATCCTCTCCTTTTCAAACGCGTCTGCTTTCTCCTTGGTCAGAGCAGTTTCTGCGCGGATTTCTTCAATCCGAGCTTGTTCGAGTTCAATCCGAGCTTGTTCGAGTTCAATCTGAGCATTTTCGAGCTCGCGCATCACTTCTTCAAGCGTTAGGGTTGTCATAGCTTGATAAGAACTTAAACTGACTTGTCAAATACAATTAGATTTCAGGGCTATTAAACAGTTAAAATTTCAATTTTTTTATAATAACTATTATATAATTTAATAGAATAAAATAGTCTTCGGTGTAATAAACATATATCATCACTCGTGAAAATAATGCAAAAACAGGAATGTTGCTAATTTGCATTTATCTCCATATCTACAAAAATATAGTCTTTTTTAGCATTTTTCTCCAAATTGATTTGTGTGATAGATAAAATGTAAAGCCTTATGTGCACACATATTTATTATAATAAAATGGTTTAAAGATATTTTATTATAATTATTTATTATGACAAATACTACAGAGTTTGCAATCGGAATTGATTTAGGCACCACCTATTCGTGCGTAGGTGTCTATAAAAATGGTAAAGTTGATATTATCGCAAATGATCAAGGAGATCGAACAACCCCGTCTTACGTGAGTTTTACTGATACTGAACGATTATTAGGAAATGCTGCAAAGAATGCAGCTAATAGTAATCCAACTAATACAGTGTATGATGCAAAACGTATGATTGGTCGTGATTTTACAGATAAGAAGCTGCAGGAAGATATGAAGCATTTTTCATTTAAGGTTGTTGATGATAATAACAAGCCAAAAATTTCAGTTATGTTTAAGGAAGAGCAGAAGCAGTTTACACCTGAAGAGATTTCAGCTATGATTTTAACTAAAATGAAACAAATTGCTGAACAATATTTAGGTCATCCTGTTAAGAATGCAGTTGTTACTGTTCCTGCATATTTTAATGATGCGCAGCGACAAGCCACTAAGGATGCAGGTGTTATTGCAGGATTGAATATTTTGCGAATTATTAATGAACCAACCGCTGCAGCAATTGCATATGGATTAGATAAAATTAAAGATACTACACAACGAAATATTTTAATTTTTGATTTTGGTGGTGGGACACATGACGTATCTCTTTTATCTCTTGAAGATGGTGTATTTGAAGTTAAGGCAACTGCTGGAGATACTCATCTTGGTGGTGAGGATATTGATAATCGTATTGTTAAACATGTATTAGAAGAGTTTAAGAAGAAGCACAAGGTCGATTTAGTAGATAATAAGAGAGCAGTAAGACGAATTCAAACAGCTGCAGAACGGGCAAAGCGTGCTCTGAGTGGTAATACAACTGCAACAATTGAGGTTGATTCTCTTCATGAAGGGATTGATTTTAGTGTTATATTAACTCGTGCCCGTTATGAAGCTTTATGTGCAGATATTTTTACTAAAACACTTGAACCTGTTGAGAGTGTATTGAAAGATTCTAAGATTGCCAAAGGTGATATTCATGATGTTGTATTGGTAGGCGGTTCAACACGAATTCCTAAAGTGCAAGAATTATTATCTAATATGTTTAATGGAAAACAATTATGTCATAGTATTAATCCAGATGAAGCTATTGCATATGGTGCAGCAGTTCAAGCTGCTATTTTATCCGGTCAAAGTGATGAAAAATTAGATTCATTAATTCTACTTGATGTGACACCTTTATCATTAGGTGTTGAGACAGCCGGCGGTGTTATGACTAATTTGATTCCACGTGGAACAACTGTTCCTGTTAAAAAGACACAAACATTCTCAACTGCTGCAGATAATCAACCAGGTGTGACAATTCAAGTATATGAAGGTGAAAGACAACTAACAGTTCATAATAATAAACTAGGTGAATTTCATTTGAAGGGTATTCCGCCAATGCCTCGAGGGACACCTCAAATTGAAATTTCATATGAGGTTGATGCAAATGGTATTCTTTTAGTATCTGCAGTAGAAAAATCATCTGGTAAGACAGAGAAGATTACAATTACAAATCAATCTAGTAGATTGAGTAAGGAAGATATTGAACGAATGGTTGCAGAAGCAGAACAGTTTAAAGATGAAGATAATAAGGTAAAAGAAAAGATTGATGCAAAGAATAAATTAGAATCATATTGTTGGAATATTAAATCATCTGTTCTTACAGATGAAAAAATGAAAAGTGCATTAGGTGAAGATGTAGGAACAGTAGAAACAACAGTTACAGATACACTTAAATGGATTGATGAGACATCTGATAGAACAACCGAAGATTATGAGACCAAGTATAAAGAAGTTGAATCAGTTTTAAGCCCACTAGTTCAAAAAGCATATCAAGGAAATATGCCACCAATGCCAAATATGCCGGATATGCCAGACATGCCAGACATGCCAGACATGCCAGACATGCCGGATATGCCTACAGGTGTTAAGGTAGATGATATTGATTAAAATAAATTATATGTTAAAATTATTATAATAATAATAATTTTTTCAATATATGATTGTAATAACATTTAATAGAAAATAATATTATTTTCTTTTTTTGGCTACTGCTACTCAGCAACGTCAGTATTACTCAGTTTGCACAGGACACGTTACCAGCGGCGAACCTAGCCACCACAAGTTCAGCTGCCTTGGCAGCGGCATCAGCCTTGGCAGCGGCCTTGACAGCGACCTTTTCAAGCTTTTCAATGCGGTCTGTAGGAAGACCCAACTCCTGAGCACTTGCTAGGCGCAGGTCTGCTGCCGCTGCTTTTTCAGCAGCTTCTTCTGCGGCGTGCGTGGCCTTTCTTATGTCACGCTGGATGTCGTCTTGATCTCGAACACGCATCAGACCCTTCGTCTGCGCGTTGAGCAAAGCCTCACGGCGCTTTTCTTCGGCACGCAGTTCTTCAGCCTGTGCTGCTTTGGCTTTTCCCTCAGGCGAAGCAGCGTAGGCCTCTGCCTCGGCTTTTTTCGCGCTGTTCGGCGGTGGGTGATGCGACTCCTTAGCCCTGCCGGAGGCTCCCATGTTGGATTGGAAGAGATCAATATGTTTCCAAATATGTTGAACCAACAAATACTTTTATTTTCAATTTTTTTATAATATTATTGGTTAAATTTTGATATATAGCAAAATAATAATTAATTGCAAATGTATGTAATGTATAATTAAAAATGTATTTTATTCTACAATATCACAGAAAGCTTGCTTTGTTCCACCATCATATGCAACCGCAAATTTATTATTAATCATATCTTGATTGATACATAAATCATTATCATATAGTTCTACTAATAATCTTCCGTATTTATCAAAATCACCACAATTAACAGTAATTAATTTTGTTGATTTTTCACATATATTTTTAATATCTTTCTTTGATATATTTTCTGATAAATTATCTGATAAATTATTAACTACTTTTGACATTAAATAATTTCTTGATTTAATTCCTGCATTTTTTTCTAAAAGTTTATTTTCTATTGAATTATTATTTTTTGGGCATATCTCAGGTGTGTCAATTCCATCAAGCCTACATATAAAATTAACAAATGAATTCATTATATAAAAAACAATATGAACCTGGAGAAAAAGTTACAACTTTTTCTTCAGCTAGATTAGAAGAAACTCAAAGAGTTTCTTCTAATGAACTGTATCACCATCATAGATATGTACAACCTTACCTGTTAATTTTTTACCTTTTAGACTATATTTTGGCACATCGTCATTTACTAATTTTAATTTATTTATTTCTTGAACAGTTAATTGTTCCATTATATTAGATTAGATAAAAAAATTAAAATAAATGTAATAATAGCAATCCTTGATCAATTAGTAGTCTAAAAAATAAATATTTATTTTTTAATATTAGATAATTGTTTATGTGATATAAAAAAAATTGAAATAATAAGTGTTTACTGGTTGTTATTATAACCATATAGTCAAGTCACGATGCTACCCGCCTCAAAGCTTGTCACCGTCACGGAACTTTTCACCTTCCTCAACAAGTTACCCAGTGCGACTGTGGAGACATCCGCAGCGCTCTTCGTGGGCGAAGTGGATAAGGGCATGGTCGTCTGGGACCGTGCCCTCTGGGATTTCACCATCAAGGAGTACATCTGCACCCTCCGCACTGATCCACCTCAAGGAGGAATCACAAACGCGTACCTCTTGAGGCGCACGCTTGAGACCAACGCGGTGAAGTGCCACTGCTACCGCGAGTGCGCTTGCGTCTGACGCTGGGAGTGACGCTCCTACCGCGAGTGCGCTTGCGTCTGACGCTGGGAGTGACGCTCCTACCGCGAGTGCGCTTGCGTCTGACGCTGAGAGTGACGCTCCTACCGCGAGTGCGCTTGCGTCTGACGCTGGGAGTGACGCTCCTACCGCAAGTGCGCTTGCGTCTGACGCTGGGAGTGACGCTCCCACCGCCGTGCTATCATTAGACTATTTTAAGCAATTGTTGATGCCTATATGGCGCGATGATTGCTTGAAGCAGTAAGATGATGATGTTCTTTGCTTTGACCTTCCAAAGGTCCGAAAAATAAATCTTTATTTTTTATTTAATATTAGATAATAAAATTAAAATAATAGCTATTTGTTATTTATATATTATTACAACAAAATCCATGAGAAAGCCCTATTGCCTATAAATAATGCTAAAGTAATGCTAAAGAATAAATTATGTTATTATTAGAAAAGTATACACAATTATTTAAAGTGATACAACCAAATGTTGCCCAATAACGGATGAATGCCATTGATGCTGAGATGATACTTCATTTTGCTACTCTTAATGCTGCAAATGAAAATTAGTATAGTTAGTAAAATAAAATCTTTTATTACACCATTTTCAAATTAAAATCAATCTCATAAAAATTGATTTTAATTTCATTTAAAAAATTATTTGTTAATCAATAATAAAATGTCTATTCATCACACAACGCAAGTAAGTGACCTAGCTGATCAAGCAATGCTTGATCAGGTTCATTTAACTCTATGTATTACTGAATATAAACAGTATTTTAATATTCATAATTATTATACTACTCATAAAACAATTGATGAGGCTAAACAAGAATTAATTAATATTATTTTTAATAAAATTAAAATGTTAAATATTGATTTTCCATTATGTTTTGACCATTTTGAAAATATATGGTTTCAGGATCAATCTATTAATGCTAATATGTTTTCTTATAAAATAGTCCAAGAAGATAAATGGATTGAACCATGGTCTCATCATGAGATTTATCTTGATGTGCTTGATAAAATACAATTATATGAAAATGAAAATAAACCAGTTGTTAATTCAGATGACGAAGAAGATGATTTACCTGATTTAATTCCTGAAGAAAATATGAATAGCAACTTGGAACAAGAATTAAGAAAAATTATAGAACAAGCAAAAATGACACCCGGAGAAACAGTTAAAACTTTTTCTTTAGGTTCATCACGTTAGTTATACCTGGGAAAAATTATTTAGGTTCATTACGTTACTTTATAAATTACGCATGATTTATGCTATTTGTATTATAATCTATTTTAGTTCTAATATTTTCAACAATAACATCAATTTCTGCTTGAACTAATTTATCACATGTATATGTTTGTTTTAAATTCAATAAACCATTTATTGAATTTTTAATTTCGGTTGTTAAACGGAATAATAATTTAGTATTATTATTATTATCTTCATCTTTTAAAATATTATCACAAAAATTAAATGATTTATTAATGATTAAATTTAAAAAGAATAATGTTGATTTTCTATCATTACCATATAGCCATCGTGTTAGTGGTTGCATATAAGTAGTATCAATATTAATAAATTTATTATTAATTATTAATTTATCATTAACTTCTATTTTAGATATTAAATTTATATTTACTAATATTTCTTCTAATGTCATTTCTTTTACCATATTAATTATATCAACCCTATTATATCCAAATACAATATCTGGTTTATCAGGAATAGGAGGTGAAATATCTGGTGTTGGCGATACTTCTTGTTTATCATCAGTATTTTTAGTTTCTTGTTTTTCTTCGGTAATTTCAGTAATTGTAGATACTTGTGTTTCAACTTGTGATTTAGTATTATCTGTAATTGTTTTCATATCAGTTGTATGAACTTCGTTAATAAATGGTTTTTTAAAAGGTTTTTCTGTTTTATCTTTACTTACATATAAATGTCTATTTGCACGGTTGGTTTGTATTGTATTATGTTTGCGTTGTTCTAGTTCTTCTATTTTATTAATATCATTATCATTCTCGAGACTTTTTGTTACAAAATTAACAAAATCCATTAATCTTATTAAGAAAACAAATATTTATATATATTTAAATTGATTAAAAAATTGATTTAAATTAATATAAATATAATTATTAAATATATTATATTATGTCAAAAACTAAAATACTTATTATTGTTGAATCACCCGGTAAAATAAAAAAAATTTCACAATATTTAGGTGAAGACTATATTGTGAAAGCATCATATGGACATGTTGAAGATTTAGATAAATCAACATTATCTGTTGATGTGCAAAATAATTTTAAACCTACTTATATAATTACAGATGATAAAAAGAAAGTTGTTAAGGAATTAAGAGATTTGAAAAAAGAGTGTAGTGATGTCATCTTAGCAGCTGATGGTGACCGTGAAGGAGAAGCTATTGCATGGTCATTAGCTAATGTTTTAAAACTTGATAATCCAAAAAGAATTATTTTTCATGAAATTACAAAACCTGCTTTATTGAAAGCTCTTGAAAATCCTACTATTATTAATATGAATATGGTAAATGCGCAACAATCAAGACGTATATTAGATAGATTAGTAGGTTATTCTATTAGTCCTGTATTATGGAAATATTTATCTCATGAGGCAAAATCAGCAGGACGCGTTCAATCGGTTGTTGTTAAAATTATTGTTGATAAAGAAAATGAAATTAGTAAATCTATATCACAATCATATTTTAAAACAACAGCTCATTTTAATTTTGGCACAGAAGATATAATACAACTTACAGGCGTATTACATTTAGCAAAGAAACAAGATGCGACAAGTAATAAATTATATCATTTTGATTCAGAAGAAAATATTACAACATTTTTAAATTTAATTAATAATAAAACAAAATTTAAAATTGTTTCAGTTGATAATAAAAAAGGTATTAGAAAACCATCACCACCATTTATAACTTCTAGCTTACAACAAGAAGCAAGCACTAAATTAAGATTTAATGTTAAAAAAACAATGGATGTAGCACAAAAATTATATGAAGCTGGATTGATTACTTATATGAGAACAGATTGTCCGAATATGAGTAAGGAAGCAATTGACTCTGCAAAACAATATATTATTGATAAATATGGTAATGAATATTCTGATCCGAAAAATTATCAATCAAAAAATGGACTTACACAAGATGCACATGAATGTATTAGGCCAACTCACATGGATAAACCAGATATAGAAAATAGTAATAATGATTTAAAAAAATTATATTCATTAATTTGGAAAAGAGCAATTGCGAGTCAAATGAGTAATGCTAAAATTAATATTCAAACAATTTTAACAGATAGTATTAATAATAAAAGTTCAATATTAATATTTAATAACAATCAAACCTATTTTACATCCAATTTAGAAAATATAGAATTCCCCGGTTATCTAATAGTATATGATAATTCACAAACCAATGACGAAATTATTAAAGGTGAATTAAAAATTAAAGTTGGTGATATATTTTTTATGCATAAAATTATTACTAGTGAGGAATATACACAACCTCCTATGAGATATAATGAAGCAGCATTAGTTAAATATATGGAAAAGAATGGAATAGGACGTCCGTCAACATATGCATCAAATATTTCAAAAGTGATTGAGAGACAATATGTAGAAATAAAAGATATAGAAGGTGTTAATAAAAAATCAAAACAATTTGAATTAAATTCTAAATATAATATTAAAACAACTGTTAAAGATGTATTTATTGGAAAAGAAGTAAAAAAAATAGTTCCAACTGTAATGGGAATACATGTTAATGAATTTATGAACACTCATTTTGAAACTATTATGAATATTGATTTTACAGCTAATTTTGAAACATATTTAGATAAAATATCAACAGGCGATGCAAACTGGATAACTGTATTAAGACTTTTTTATGATATGTTTAATCCAATAGTTCAAAAATTAATTGCTGAAGCACCTGCTATTAAAAAAGATAGTAATACCGATAGATTAGTTGGAACTACTGAATCAGGACAAGAAATATTTACAGGAACTGGTAAATACGGTCCATATGTTAAAATGAATATATCTGATAATGATAAAATAAAATGGCGATATGCAAAATTAAAAGATATGACTATAGATAAAGTTTCATTAGAACATGCTATAACATTATTAGAATGGCCTAAAACAATTGGTAAAATAGGTAATTCAATAATTACATTACATGATGGTGAATTTGGATTATATATTAAATGTGGCAAACAAAATTATTCTATTAAAGATGAAATTGAACCAGATGATATTGATATAACATATGCTAAAAAATTAATAGACTCTGGAGATCCATATGCATTAAAAACATTTAAAATGAAAGACCAAATTATTAATATCAAAAAAGGTGAATTTGGAAATTATATACAAATAGTGAAAGGCTCTAATAAACGGAATGTATCAATACCTGCAAAAGTTAATATTGAGACAATTACAATAGAACAAATTTTAGAAATTATCATTAATAAAAAACCTATAAATAAAAAATATAAATCATATTAATAATGAGTGCAATTTCTGCCCAACCAGAATCAGCTCCTGTATCGTCAGTCGCACCTGCTTCAGTTCCTTTATCAACAGCAACCGCGCCTGTATCAGCTCCTTTACCAATAGGTGCTATGTCTCAATCTACCTCAACCACAGTAGATATAGCAGTTCCTCCTATTAAACAAATTGCTGCCGCACAATTAACATCTACTATGTCTAATATGCCCAATGTTCCATCTAAAGAACAATATGATATGAATAAAAATTCAGTTATGCTTGCATCTGACATGACTGAAGTAAGAACAACTTATTCTGCAGCATCAATATCTAATCATATTACACATATGTTCTTAGTAGCAATTGCGGTATATATAGCTGTTAAACGTAATGGTGGATTTAATTTTGCCGGCATTGGTCCAATCTTGGCAGCATTTTGTTGCCCTCATATATTTATATTATATGTATTCTATACTGGATTTTGTTCATAGTTTGACTATATGAGAATAAATATATATATTAAATTAATGATAATAAATATTATTAATTTTTTACATATAATACTAATATTATTTTTAAGTTTATCAATATTTATTAATAATTATAAAATAAAACAAATGGCGTTTATATTATTAATATTAATTTTTGGTCAATATATTACAAATTATGGTAGATGTGGATTAACAGAATTGGAATATATATTTACACAAGAAAATTACAAAGAAGGTTTTATTTACAGAATAGTTAAACCAGTAATAACAATACCTGAAAATTATTTTAATAAATATTATTACGTATTACATATATTATGGATTTGTATTTTGTGGTTTCAACTCCACTAAATTTTTAATCATAAACATAGAATCTTCGCTAGGTAAATAATATTTATTTTTAATAATTGCAATTTGAATATATCCCATACTTTTATATAATTCACATGCATTACTATTTGATTGCCTTGCATTTAAACATACCATTGTATGTTTATTTTCATTATCTAAAAAATGTTTCTCAATTAATTTCTTAGCAAGTCCATGTCTTCTATACTGTGGATCAATACATATCATTATAATACCATATATTGGCGTATATTGTTTATTATTTTTAACAAAATCTGTAGCAATAGTATTTATATTAATATCATCACTTATTTTATTTACAAATATATCTTCTTTATAATCACTAGATTCTTGGTCTTCTAATTTTATTTTCTTATTACACGGTGTTATATAATCTTGTAATAATACACCAATTATTTTATTTTTTTTATCATTATTAGCAACCTCAATAATAATACCATTTTCTAAATGAGGTTTAATAGCTGATTTATACCAACAATCAGCTATTGGAAAACAATTAGTATGTAGATTATATACACCTTCTAAATCTTCATTACAACCGCGTCTAATAATTAATTTCATATTATTTAGATAAATATTAATTCTTTATTTAAATAAATATTAATATGCCATTTAAAATTTAAAATATTACTATAAAAAATATATTTTTATATTAATATAGCTAATTAAAATTTAAAATATTACTATAAAAAATATATTTTTATATTAATATAGTATGACTAGTTATGTTAATAAGAAAGATACACCACGAACAATTATTATTGCAAATAATAAAAAACACAAAGCAATAAAAAATTTATTATTAATGAGAGATGAAATGATTAAAACTAATACAAATAATAATTTAATTCAAATTTTTGTAAATGAACAATATGCTATTATTAATAAAGAACATGAAGAACGAATAAATAAATATAATAAATCTAAGGCAAATACAAAAACAATTAAATTAAAAAAAGCAAAAGCAATTGAATTTATTTTGAAAAATAAAGCAGTTTTAGAAGATAATGGTGTAAATAAAGATTATATAACATTATATGTTAATAAACAGTATGAAGAAATCAATGAATTTTATAGTAAAAACAATGAAGAGGATACTGTTAATTTAGAAACAATTGATTTTATTGATTAATTTATATATAAATAAAAAAAAGTATTTAATATTAATGAATTACATAATTAAGAAAGTTAGTTATGATATAACCAATACAATAATGATTACAAAAAATATAGTTGATAAAGAACTAATAGTATTTGATAATTATATAAATCAAAATGATACAACTGAAATAACACATGAATCTTATATACCACAATATACAAAATATAAAATAACAGCATATATTGGTAGAGGAACTACAGGACAAGTATATTTATTAGAATCAATAGATAGTGAAACAAAATATGTAATAAAAATATCAAATCGTGATTATTATGAAAATTTAATAGATGAAATAAAATTAATTAAATATTATTTTATGAAACATAATATTACACATGTATCATATCCTATAAGCTGTGGATTTTTTAAAAAATATAAAGTATTTGGTATTATATATCCATATTTTGGCTTTTATAGTTTGGAAAAAATAAAAACAATATCACATACTATAAGTGTTAATGATAGAATTAAATTAATTATTCAAATCATTAATCAATTAAAAAGTTTAACTAATGTAATACATTGTGATATAAAACCGGCTAATATAGTTATTGATATTAATACAAATACAGCAACAATTATAGATTTTGGTTTAATACAACCATATACAAGTAAATATGTTATATCTACAAGTTATATTACTTCCCCTGAAAGTTTATTAACATTAGATAAATATTATGACTGTGTAATTCATAATAATGATAAAGATTTATCAAAACATGATTATTTTGGATTATTTAGCATAGTAATACATTTATTTATAAAAATATCATATTGGAGCATTGTACAATTATATTTAGTTGATAAAAATTATACAAGTAGTGAATTACTCAAAAATAATACATATTATCTATATGTTTATAATTGGTATAAATTTAATTATGAAACCAAATCTGAAATTAAAAATAAATCACTTTACAATGTAATTAATAAAATAGAATTTATGTATCCATCAATATTAGATAGGGAATTTACAAATTTTGATGATTTCTTTAATAAATATATACAACCATCAATTTATGAATTTATTACCGATGAAGATATTATTAATTTTAAGAGTTTTATAAAATTATTAATAAAATTTGACCCAGTTAATAGACCATCATTTGATGAATTACTAACACATCCTTTTTTGATTATATCAGATGATTAAAATTTATAATTGATATCAACACTTGATTAAAATTTATAATTGATATCAACACTTGATTAAAATTTATAATTGATATCAACACTTGATTAAAATTTATAATTGATATCAACACTTGA
>Ga0114969_10001301_pt1 | contig 21220 bp, 19 predicted proteins | sample M_130807_MF_Meta_FD_87316 | JGI IMG/M metagenome (GOLD analysis project Ga0114969, IMG submission 87316) | Freshwater microbial communities from Lake Montjoie, Canada to study carbon cycling - M_130807_MF_MetaG | ecosystem: Environmental > Aquatic > Freshwater > Lake | place: Lake Montjoie...
CGAATTTTAGTTAATCAATTTTTAAATACATAGGCACATAGATACATAGTTTTTAGATAGGTATGTGAACCCTATTTTCCTATGTGTTTATGTGTTTTTAAAACTATTCAAAATGATTTTTGGTTATAAAAATCTTAACTTAGTTAAGAAATGAAATACACTATAGTAATATTGCTTTTTTGTTTATTGAGTTTAATGTCTCAATCGCAATCCATTCCCAAATGGAAAATAAACGATGTAGTAAACTATTATACTAAAAATAATGATACCACATATGTTGTAAACTTTTGGAGTACATATTGCCAGCCTTGTATTGAAGAAATGCCTTATTTGCAAAGCATAAGTAAAAAATATGCTGCTAACAGAGTAAAACTTGTTTTTGTAAGTTTAGATGCAAAATCTTTTTATCCCAAAAAGCTACAAGCATTTTTAAAAAAGAAAAAAATTACAACAAGCGTAATTTGGCTAAACGAAACTAATGCTGATATTTTTTGCCCAGCGGTAGATGAGAAGTGGAGTGGGGCAATACCAGCAACAATAATTGTGCATAATAAAAAAGGGTATAAACAGTTTTACGAACAACAGTTTACACCCCAACAATTTGAAGAAGCCCTTAAAAAGGCTTTATAATTTTAACTCTTACGTTTAATAGTACAGCCTACACTTCTGCTTTGTTTTATCGTAACTTCTTTACTATCCACCACTTCATTTATCGCTTCTTTTAAATGATTACGAGTTACAGCATCTGCGTCATTAGCATTATCATCTATTGCTCCATGGTAAACTAGTTTTGCATCTTTATCAAACAAAAAACACTCTGGTGTTCTGTTTGCACCAAAAGCATCGGCTATTGCATTTTCTTTATCTAAGGCATAATACCAATTGTATTTTTGCTCAGCATAATATTTTTTCATGGCATCAAAACTATCATCATCGCCTCTTTTAGCCTCGTTGCTATTTAATATAATTACACCCATATTCATTTTTTTTGCATAATCGCAAATAGCTATAGTACGTTGTTGATTTTTTACTACAAAAGGGCAAGTGTTACAGCTAAACATTACAAGCAAACCATTCTGGCCACTGGCTTCTTTTAAGGAAATTTCTTTTCCAGAAACATCTTGCATTTTACTATTGGAACTAGGCATAACATCACCAATTTTAAGCGGATCACCAATGGTGAAAGCGGCTAACGTAAGTAAAGCTAAAAAGACTATAACTATTTTTTTCATTATTTTTAATTTGAAAGTAAGTTAATACTTTATTTTAAAATTTTAAAACCGCTTATGTAATTATTTCTTGTTCTGCCTTTTTCTTTTCTTCTGCCTCTCTCATTTCTGCCATAACTTTTATGGAATTTATACTAACATTTAATTCAAAACCTATTAATAATACTAAGGAGTTTATGAAGATGAGTGCCATTAAAACAATAATTGTTCCTATAGAGCCATAAAGGACATTGTAGGTGCCAAAATTATTTACAAAATACGAAAAACCTAAGGTGGCTAATATGCACAAAAAAGTGGCAACAATTGTTCCCGGTGAAATTAGTTTCCATTTTTTTTGTACGGCGGGGGCAAAGCGATAAATAAACCCAATAGAGTAAAAGACTAACGCTACTATAAAGCCCCAACGTATATAACTAATCGCTTCTCTCCACCAAGCATTTTTTATACCTATCCATTTTAGCACTACACCTTGTGTAAGTAATAAAATTAAGCAGGCTAACACTAAACCAAAAATAAGGGTGGTTAAGCGTAACGCTACCCATCTATCGTGTAAACCTTTGCGTTTTTGAAAGCCTATATAATTTTTATTGAACGAACGCATAATTCCCATCATAGCATTGCTTGCAAAAAAGAAAGCTAGTAATAGCCCGAAAGAAATTAAGCCAAAAATAGGTTTTGCAAAAAAGGTTTTGTTGATAAACGTAATTACATCTTTATTATAAATTTCGTTAGGGATAATATCTTTTATTAATAAAATTATTTGTTTTTGTACTTCTCCTTTTTTAAAAAATGGAAGATGTGGTATTACCGTAAATAAAAATAAAAACGATGGCGGAATAGACATTATAAAATTATACGAAATAGCACTTGCTCTTTCTGTAAGCCCAACTGTTTTTACTTGTAGTCTAAAAAACTTAACTACATCAAATAAAGGCACTCCTTCAAACCCAGGCAAATACAAGTGCTTACTCTTTTGTACAAAAAAAGCAAGTGGGGTTTTGGTGAGGAGTATACGTTCTAATTTGGTCATTTAGTTAATAGTCTAGTTGTTTTCCATTTTCTTTTGAAGCTTTTGCTTTTAACAAACTATCAATCCATACTTGATATTTTTTTGCATAACCTAAATGCTCTTGATAGGTACTGGCAAAATCACTAAGTCCACTAAAGTTGGGCTTTGCTACAAAAAAAATATAATTTGTTTGTGGTGCATTTAGCACTGCATCAATTGTTTTACTACTAGGTGTACAAATAGGGCCTGGCGGTAAACCTATGTGTTGATATGTGTTGTAAGTTGAAGGGTAACTTAAATGCTTGTGCATAATTCGATTCAATTTAAAATCTTTCATTGCAAACTTTACCGTTGGGTCGGCTTCTAACTTCATGCCTGTTTCTATTCTATTTAGGTAAACACTTGCTACCTTTCCTTTATCTTCTTCTTTATTGGTTTCTTCCTCTACAATACTTGCCATAGTGTACACTTCTTTGGGCGTTAAGCCAATTCCTTTTGCTTTTTGTTTACGTTCGCTAGTCCAAAATTTTCCTTGCTCTGTAAATAGTTTTTTAAAAATTTTTGAAATACTTGTATTCCAAAAAATACTGTAGGTGTTGGGGATAATAGCAGTCATTACGGTATTGCTATCTAGGTCGTATTTTTTTAGCGAGTCGGCATTATTTAAAAATTGAATTACAGTTACCGAATCGATTTCAAAATTTGCTGATATCTTAGCCGCTAAATCTTCTTTAATACGTAATTTATTTATTACTAAATTAACTGCCGCTTGATTGCCACTACGTAACATTTTAACTAAATTGAATAAACTTATTCCATCTTTTATTTGGTACCTGCCTGCCTTTACTAGTTTAGGATAGTTTAACAAATTAGCCACTTTTTCAAATATCCCACCATTGTTAATTACATTTTTATCTAGTAACTGTTGTTTTACACTTTCGTAGGTACTGCCTGTTTTTATATAAATATACTTTTGCTCTGGTGCTTTCACCGTAGGCCCAAAAATTTTGTAACCAATATATCCTCCAATTATAATAACGATACCTACAACAATACTACTTATTTTTTTCATGTTTTTATTTATCTAACAAAGAAACAAAAAACCCTGTCGTTTTTTAAAAGACAGGGTTATAAATATATTATAAAATTACTTATGGTTTTTTTAAGCTATCTGGTGCAACAGTACCAGGCATTTGAGTTTGAGGGGCTACAGGAGCAGCTTTTTGAGCTTCGGGCTTTACCTGATCCATTAAGTCTTTATTTTTACTATTGCTCCCTTCGCCTTTAGGGATAAAGGCAGGGGATACAATACATAAAATACCTACAATAGCGGCAAATAACCAAGTACCTTTTTCTAATACATCGGTTGTTTGTTTTACACCCATTAATTGGTTGCTAAAACCCCCAAGACTAGCACTTAATCCGCCACCTTTTGGGTTTTGAATTAATACAATTAGGCCTAAAACGATTGAAGCCAAAATAATTAGAATTCCAAATAACACTAACATATCTCTATCCTTTTAATGGTAAAATTTTGGCTGTAAAGTAAGCACTTTTAAGGGGATTCAACAAACTTAATTTTTCGTATACCTCAATTGCTTTATTATTTTTGCCCTGCATGGCAAAAACCTCAGCCATTGCTTCGGTTAATACATCGTCCTCAATATTGCTTTTTTCGGCTAAGTTTTGTACTAAAAGCTCTGTTTGTTCGGCAATTGCAACCACTTTCTCGGGGTGCACTTTTTTCATTGTTTTTAGCCACTCTGTAAAGCTTTTAAGCTGTTTGCCTAGCTTGTCGGTTTGTAAAGCTTCTTGACTAAGTTTAATTCCTTGGCTAGCAAAATAATCTACCATATGCATTGGCTCAAACAGCATTTGCTCTGCCGAAAGGGTATTTTTAGGGCCTACTGGTAATTGCTTCTGGAGGTCGTCATCGGAGCTTTTTTCAACTTCATTGGCGTCGCACTCTTGTACATTTTGTTCATTACTCACCTCTTCCTCCGCAACCTTCTTTTGGTATTGCATAACGTTGGCAACATTATTTTGCAAAGGTTCTTCTTGTTGTTCATCTTCTTTAGTTAATAAATAATTTAACCAAAGAGGGTTGTTAAAGTGTAGGCTAGTTTTTGCTACTAAGGGTTTGTACTGGTTACTATCCTCATGGGTTTGGTTTAGCAAAAAATAGTGTGCTGCACTAAAGTAGGGGTGATCTTGAGTTTGTTGTTGCAAAAAAGCATCATTACCTTCATCAGTAATGTCTCTTTTAAATAGGGTTTCAAAAATGGTTGAAGTATTCATTATTTGTTTTTAAATGAGCTATTAGTAAAAAAGTTAACAATTGAAAGGCTGAAAATTTTGTACCTAATACAAAACGATTTCCTTTTTACATCAACAATATTATTTACCAATTGGAAAATATTTTATTAAAAATAGCATCAACTAAATTACTTACAATTACAGATCCTTGGCTACTCTCAATTTCGGGAAGAGTTTTGTTAGCATCAAAATCTAAATTATACACCACATCGGTTTCAATATTTTTTTTATCATCCAATGTATTTTTAAATATTAAATGAAACCCAACTGACAAGCGGCTTTGTGTAGCATTTGTACCGTTTATACCTGTTGTGCTTAGTTGGTATTGGCTTACATAGCCACTAACATCGTAATGGGCATCATCATTATTATTTTGCCTAAGCCTAGTGTTATTAATTATTTTTTGTTTTAATTTTTCGGTTAGTTGTGGGCTTAGCTGTGGGTTTACATAGCTAGCTTTGTTCTCTAAATAATTTACTCTAAATGTTTTTACATCAATAGGTATTGGGCTAGTATCTTTAAAGCCATATTTACATGTGGCAAAAGAGAATATAAAAATTAGCAAAAAGCCAATTATCCAGTTTTTAGTATTTGTAATAAATGTTCGCATTTAAAGGGCAAATTAAAGAGAAAAGTTTATAGGTGGCGTTAAAATATTTCAGAAATCAAAAGTCTGCTTTAGGGGAATTAGGGGTTTAATCCTCAATATCATACTCCTTTAACTTTCTATACAAGGTTCTTTCGCTAATACCCAAATCAAGCGATGCATCTTTACGTTTGCCACGATGTTTTTTTAGGGCTTTTAATATCAATTCTTTTTCTTTATCAACAATGCTTAAGCTTTCCTCCACATCTTCGTGTTGGTGTATTTGGGTAGTATTATTTCCTTGGTGTAAAATAACCGATTGGTTATTATTGGGTAAAACGTTTTGGTGTGTATTTATTTCGTTAAAGCTACTATCGTTATTAAAAGCTGGAGTACGCTGCACAACCGAAGGGTTTTGTAAAATATCAAAAAACATTTTCTTTAATTCGTTTACATCCTTCTTCATATCAAAAAAGAGCTTGTACAAAATTTCTCTTTCGTTAGCAAATTCGGTTTGGCTTACACCGCCTGCACCACCAGCCAACATAGGCATTCGGCTGTAGTTATGCTCGGGTAAAAAACTTTTTAGTTTATTGCCATTTAATATTTTATCGGTACTTAAAACAGATATTTGCTCTGCTATATTTTTTAACTCTCTTACATTGCCTGGCCACGGATAATTTATCAACACATTTTTTGCTTCCTCATCTAATTGTACAGGGGTTGATTTGTATTTGTCTGAAAAATCGCTAACAAATTTTCTAAACAATAAAGGAATATCTTCTTTTCTATCTCTAAGCGATGGAACCCTTATAGGTACTGTGTTTAAGCGATAGTACAAATCTTCTCTAAATCTACCGCTTTGTGCTCTTTCAATCAATTCCTTATTGGTGGCAGCAATTACTCGTACATCGGTTTTTTGTACTTTACTACTACCTACACGTATGTATTCGCCAGCCTCTAAAACTCTTAATAAACGGGCTTGTGTACCTAAAGGCATTTCGCCAATTTCATCTAAAAAAATAGTACCACCATTTACGGTTTCAAAATAACCTTTACGGCTATCAACTGCTCCAGTAAAACTTCCTTTTTCGTGACCAAATAATTCACTATCTATTGTACCCTCTGGTATTGCACCGCAGTTTACGGCAATAAACGAATTGTGTTTACGTGCACTTAGTGCATGAATAATTTGTGAAAACACTTCTTTACCTACACCGCTTTCGCCATTAATCAACACACTTAAATCGGTATTGGCAACTTGTGTTGCAATGTTTAATGCATGGTTTAGCGAAGGCGTATTGCCAATTATTGCAAACCTGTTTTTTATTTGTTGTAAATCCATTTTTTACCGCTAAGACACCAAGGCACAAAGGGTGCACTAAGTGATTTGTTTTAAATTGTTAAACTGGTTGACCTAATAATGTACCAGCTGTGCATGAATTTATTTTAACTAGTACATAATCCCCTTTTTTAAATTCTCCTTTAGGAAAAACCACTACTTTATTTTGATCGTTTCTTCCATGCAAATCAGCCTCACTTCTTTTAGAAAAACCTTCTACTAAAACTTTAAATGTTTTGCCTACGTCTTTTTGCATACTTGCTAATGTTTGTAAGCGATGTAGCGCTACCATTTCATGTAGTCTTCTTTTCTTTACATCTTCTGGTATATCATCTTTAAAACGCCTGGCAGCTAATGTTCCGGGGCGTTCGCTATAAAAATACATGTAGGCTAAATCGTATTGGCAGTAACGCATTAGGCTCAAACTTTCTTGATGCTCTTCCTCTGTTTCTGTACAAAATCCCGTTATCATATCTGTACTTAAACCACAGTCTGGTATTAGTTCTTTTATTCTATCTATTTTAGCAATGTACCATTCTCTGGTGTAGGTTCTATTCATTAATTGCAATACCCTTGTGCTACCGCTTTGTACAGGTAAATGAATATAATTGCAAATGTTAGTATATTTAACTATGGTTTGCAACACATCATCTGTAATATCTTTTGGATGACTTGTGGAAAAACGTACTCGAAGTAGGGGAGAAATAAGGGCTACTTTTTCCATTAGCATAGCAAATGTTATTTGCTCATTTTTTTGTTCATCTATCCAGTGATAACTATCTACATTTTGCCCCAATAAGGTTACTTCTCTATAGCCTTGATTAAATAATTCCTGACATTCGTTTACTATGCTGTCAGCATCTCTACTTCTTTCTCTACCTCTTGTAAAAGGTACCACACAAAAGCTACACATATTATTGCAACCTCTCATAATACTTACAAATGCAGTAACGCCATTACTATTTAATCGAATAGGAGCAATATCTGCATAGGTTTCATCTCTACTTAATAAAACGTTTACGGCTTTTTGCCCAGTTTCGGCTTCTTCAATTAAGTTGGGTAAAGTGCGGTAAGCATCTGGCCCTACAACTAAATCTACCAACTTTTCTTCCTCAATAAATTTTTCTTTTAAACGTTCCGCCATGCAACCTAGTACACCTACTAACATTCCCGGATTTGCTTTTTTTAAACTCCTAAATTCGGTAAGGCGTTTACGAACAGTTTGCTCTGCTTTATCTCTTATACTGCATGTATTTATAAAAATTAAATCGGCATTTTCTACATTTTTTGTTGCACCAAATCCGTTGCCCATCAAAATAGATGCTACCACTTCGCTATCGGCAAAGTTCATAGCACAGCCATAGCTTTCGATATAAAAATACTTTTTATAGGTAGATGCTTTTACTGATAAGGGTGCAAATGCTTCACCTTGCCTGTTTTCATCATGTTTTTTATCTGTCACTAAATCCAACATTAATATCAACTTTTAATATGTGCAAAGATAAGCATAGATTGGGATTGTGACAAGATGGCAGAAAAATAATTAGTAGTAAGAAATACTTCGACTATAAAAAATTGCTCTGCTAATTGAACAGTTTGATTTTTAACAGATAAAAGTAGGAACTATTCAAAAATAATTTTTTTATGTTAATGGTAAATACTGAGGATGAATTAAATAGAAAAATAAGTAATGTCTTGTAAATTTGTCCATATTTAAGTTGATTTGAAAATTACACTGCTTTTAAATTTATTATTGTTGAATTGTGCATGTTGTATTGCACAAACTTCGCCTGTAACAACAATTGAAAAACGTGGTATTATTATTGGCAACATTATTAATGGTACAAATAGTAAGGTTATTAATGGAGCATCTATATCGTTAATACAAATGGGTAATGATAGTAATAAACTTTTTACAACTAGCGAAAAAGATGGCTCCTTTATTTTTGATAAGTTGCCCTTTGGTTATTATTGTATAACCTTTTCAAGCGTTGGATTTAGCAAGTTGCAAATTGATAGTATTTATTTAAGAGAAGAACGATATGACGTTGATTTAAACGATGTTAAATTAACTATAAAAGCAACTAACTTAAATGAAGTAGTTGTATTTGTAGAAAAACCATTGATTGAAAATAAAGATGGAAAAATTATTTTTAATGTAGGCGAATCTGCCCTTAGCTCTACAACATCTACCACCGAATTATTAAAGCAAACACCTTTAGTTAATATTGATAACGATGGTAAAATTTTACTACGGGGTAAGGAGGTTAAAATTTTAATTGACGATAAACCGGTGGAGCTAAATGCTAAGCAACTGCAAGATATGTTGGAGAGTATGCCAGGAAGTATGATTGAAAAAATTGAAGTAATGACTACACCTCCACCACAATATGCCAACGAACGTGGAGGAGTAATTAACATTGTTACCAAAAAAGGGAAAGTGGGTTTTAATGGTAGAGTTAATGTAAATTATGGCACAAGGGGAGAGGCTGGCATAAGTGGTAACTTAACTTACAGAAAAAATAAATTTGCCTTAAACATTAACGCAGGCTTTGGTTATAATGAGTTTGAGGGAAATAATTATAGTAGACGCCAAAATATTTATGTTGACTCAACAAATTATTTTAATATAAATGGCAATAGTGTAAACCTAAACCGTCGTCCAAATTTTAGAGCTAGTATAGATTATGAACTTAATAAAAAAAATAGTATAAATTTTACCACAAGCTATAATGCAAATAGTGCCGATAATAGTAATGGAACCGAATATATAAATCTTAACAATGCTAGTCAAATTTATAGATTAAGTAATAGGGCAACAGGAACTTCAACAACTTCTATCAATCCAAATTTTAATTTAACCTATACGTTAAAAACTAAAGACCCTAAGGAAGTTTTAAGAATTATTACGGGCTTAAATTTTAATGATAATAATACAGCTAGAGATTTTTATCAAAAATATTTTAATTCAGACTATACACCAACAGGTGCAGACTCCACACAACAACAACTTACTCACATAAAAAATAATACTATTAACTTAAGAGTTAATTACGATAAGCCTTTACGTAATAAAAAACTGTTGTTAAATACAGGAGTTAATTTTATTAAGTATAGTAGTCATAATATTTTAACTACTAATTTTTTACAAAAGCCTTCAAATGTTTTTTTAAAGAATAGTTTGTTGAGCAACGATTTTAAATTTCATCAAAATATTATAAGTGCCAGGCTAGCTTTGCGATTGGATTTTAAGCAAGACTTTAATTTAACTATTGGCTCGGCAGTTGAATACACTTCTATTAATTTCGATTTTAAAAATAGCAACACCAAAAGCAATAATGAGTATATAACCCCTTTACCCTTTGTTACATTAAATAGAAAATGGGAAAATGATGTTAACCTAACACTTAGTTATAAACGAACAATTCAACGGCCAGGTATTAATGAATTAAACCCAAGCGTTGATTATAGCGATCCCTATAATACAAGGTTTGGTAATGCTGAATTACTGCCGTACCATGCAGATAATTTTGACTTTATTATAGGGAAATGGGAAAATAAATTTAATATTAACGGCTCCATAGGGTACAACGCCTTACAAAATATTTATAGTAGTATACGTACCTTACAAACCGATGGACGAACCACCACCACATGGCAAAACCTTAGTGGTAGAAAGGAATATGAAGCAAGTGTTTGGGGTGGCTATACGCTAAGTAAAAAAAGTAAAGCAAATTTAAGTTTGGGTTATATTTATAATGTATATGGTATACATGATAGAACCGTACGGTTTTTTAGGAATGGAGGATCTTTGTTTAGTACATTAAATGGAAGTTACCAATTTAACGATTTACTAAACGCAAACGCTAGTTCTACGTTTAATAGGTTTGCAAATCCACAAGGCACCGTTCGTAATAATTTAAGTATGAATATTGGTGTACAACAAAAACTTTTCAATAAAAAACTAATTGTTTCACTAAATGTAATTGACCCTTTTAGGCAGCAACAAAATAGAACATTTACTTACGGAAGTAATTTTGCATTAGAAAGTTTAAGTTCTACCAATACTCGTAATTACAGGCTGAGTTTGAGTTACGTAATTATCAAAAAAATAAAGAAAGTGGTAAAAAAGAAATGATTTTACTATGTGCCTATTTGTTTCAAAAGTATAAACCACATATACACAGCAGAAACATAGAATTAAATAGTAGATTTTAATTTACTACTCAACCAACTCTTCTTTATAGGCACAATCCATTTTTCTTCTACTTCTTTTTTGGTAAGTACAGTATTATTAAAATACAATGTATCAGCAGTTATCAATTCGTTTTCTATTGCGTAATTTAATTGAGTTAAAGGAATAGTTTGTATGTTATCTTTTATTATTAAAGCCATGGTGTGCCTATTAAATAAATCAACTTGGTATTGTTTCTCTAGTTGTTTTATTAGGTGAACGCTACTATCGGTGCTACAACCGCTAACTCCCGTTGCCGTTTCATCTGCCATTAAAAGTATAAATTGATTAAAGAATAATGCACCAAATCCTTTTACAATAGCTCCATGGCTTTTCCAATTTGTTGCAAAAGTTGATAAGGCAATTTCAATTTCTTCAACTTCATTTTCTAAAAATGCTCGGCTGCTTTGGTAAATCCATACTCGGGAGTTATCGTTAAAATGGGCAGGTATATATTTCTTAAAATCTAAATTCATATTAAAAATAAAATTTACAAATTCAACATTCTATATTGAAGCTGCCACCAACTCAGCAATATCCAACACTTGTACTTCATCTTCTTTATTACTATTTTTAACACCATCTGTCATCATGGTATTACAAAACGGGCAAGCTGCGGCAATAACACTTGCGCCAGTTTCTAACGCTTCATTTGTTCTGTCTAAATTAATTCTTGTATCCCCTTTTTCCTCTTCTTTAAACATTTGTGCACCACCAGCACCACAGCATAAACCATTGCTCTTACAGCGTTTCATCTCTACCAATGCAACATCTAGTGCTTCTAATACTTTACGTGGCGCTTCATAAATATTGTTTGCTCTACCCAAATAACAACTATCGTGGTAGGTAATTTTCTTCCCTTTAAATGCACCGTCTTCGGTCATTATTATTTTACCATCATCAATTAATTGTTGTATAAAAGTAGCATGATGTATTACTTCGTATGTGCCACCCAATTCTGGGTATTCATTTTTTAACGTATTAAAACAATGAGGGCAAGCCGTAACAATTTTTTTAATACCGTAACCATTTAAAATCTGAATGTTTTGGTATGCCATCATTTGAAACATAAACTCGTTGCCACTTCTACGAGCTGGGTCGCCAGTGCACATTTCCTCTTTACCCAAGATGGCATATTTGGTACCTACCTTATTTAAAATAGTTATAAACGCTTTAGTAATTTTTTGTGCTCTTTGGTCAAAACTTCCGGCACAACCTACCCAAAATAAAACTTCGGGTTGTTCGCCATTTGCTACCATTTCGGCCATTGTTGGTACATGCATAAACTAAAAATTTTAATATACAAATGTATAAACAAATGTTTTACGATGTAGTTTGGAGTTAACAGTTTATTTTTGTCCATTAAATAAACATTTGAAAAAAATAGTAAATAAAATAACACACTGGGAGGCTTGGCCATTTAAATTACTTTATGCACCTATTAGTATAATGTGGATATGGTATATTATTAAGGCAAAATCTGTTTGGTTTTTTACACCTAGTAACCCTAAACTTACTTTTGGCGGTATGGAGGGTGAGCCAAAAAAAGAGATGTACGATTTGCTACCTAAAGATTTATATCCGCCAACATTTAATGTACTACCTACTCAATTATTTCCAGATTTAGAAGCTTTATTACAAAAAAATAATATTACTTATCCATTTATAGTAAAACCAGAAGTAGGGGGTCAAGGTATTTTGTTACGTAAAATTGATAGTGAGGCAGAATTTTTACATTACCATACTAAAATGCCGTACGAATATATTGTACAGCAAATGATTAATTATCCAATGGAAGTAAGTGTGTTTTACATTCGGCATCCACAAAACAAAACAGGAATTGTTACCGGTTTTTTGCACAAAATTCCATTGTGTGTTATTGGCGATGGTGAACAAACACTTGAGCAATTAATAAATGCTAATGTAAAAGCAAAAAAGAGAGTAGATGAGTTATACAATAAGCACAAAGCAAAATGGAATACTATATTGCCTAATGGCGAAAAGTATATGTTAAGCTATGCTGCCAATCATAACAGAGGGGCACTTTTTGTTGATTTAAAAAATGAAATTGATGAAAAATTAGTTGCTGTATTTGATAAAATTAGTTTGCAAGTAAATGATTTCTTTTATGGAAGATATGATATCATGTGTTCGAATGTTGAAGATTTGAAAAGGGGTAAAAATTTTTCTATTTTAGAATATAACGGTTGCGGAGCAGAGCCTAATCATTTTTATGATACTGGGTATACGTTATTGGGCGCTTACAAAGAAATATTAAAGCATTGGAAGTTGTTATACCAAATAAGTATGTATAATAAAAAGCAAGGAGTACAGCCATGGCCTTTACAAAAAGGACGCAAATTTTTAACAGAAGCAAGAAAGACATTTACCCATATGAAAGCTGTTGATGCCACCATTCATGCCTAAGATTGGTTAATTGATTATTAAATAATATCTTGCTTTTAACGAATTAATACTTTACTATTAAAAAATTAATAAAAATATTTGCTTGGGGTTTAATGATAAGCTTTTTAGGTAGTTTACCGTTGGGTACACTTAATATTGCTGCTATGCAAATAGGCATTCAAGAAAGTTTGCTTAATGCTTTTTATTTTTCTATAGGCTCGTTATTAGTAGAAATGGTCTATGTACGTATTAGCTTGTTAGGAATTGATTGGGTTCGTAAACAAGAAAAGTTATTGAAAGTAATGGAGTGGATTACGCTTGCCATTATTATAGCTTTAGCTGTTGGTAGTTTTTTGGCCGCTAGTAAAAGTGGAAATGCTAATAAAAATGTTTTACTACAAAATAATATGCACCGTTTTTTATTAGGTATGTTTATGTGTGCTATTAACCCTGTACAAATTCCGTTTTGGTTTGGCTGGAGTACTGTATTGTTTACAAAAAAAATATTAGAACCAAAAAATGTACAATACAATAGTTATATTATTGGTATAGGATTAGGAACTTTATTAGGCAATGCAGTATTTATTTTTGGTGGTAAATGGCTGGTGCAACGTATAGCCAATAGCCAGCAGTATTTAAATTGGGTCATTGGAGGCATATTTGCTTTAACCGCTGTAATACAACTAATAAAAATGTTAATGCATACAGATGCAATATCTAAATTTGGAAAAGATAATAAAAAAATTAGTCAACAATAAACAGTTTACAACCATTTATACTTGCAGATTGATGAGCTTCATTATTATCTCCTACATGATAGCTCATTCCTTTTTCCAATTAAAATTTTCTACCATTTTGTAATTCAGTTTCCATATTTCCATCTACACAAAAAATAATATGGCCTTTGCTACACCAATGATCGGCTAAATAATTAGCACTGTACTCTACCATACGCACTCTAATTGCTCCCATTTTAAAGGTTTGCCAATAGGCTTTACCTGTTGCTCCAGCGTATTCTTCTTTTGGAATAGATGCCCAGTTTAGAGTTTGAAAAGGAAAGGAAGTGATTTGCATAAACAAAAGTTAGGTTAACTAAATAAATTAGTAATTTAGCTGATCAAAATAATAGGCTTAAATGTACGCAATTGTAGATATTGAAACAACAGGTGGTCATGCCAGTTCAAATGGTATAACAGAAATTGCTGTGTTAATACATGATGGTAAAAAAGTAGTAAAGAAATTTGAAACCCTACTTAATCCACTTAAAAAAATACCCTATTTTATTACGGCATTAACAGGTATTGATAATGCTATGGTTGCTAATGCACCAACTTTTTCAGATGTTGCCGAAATAGTGTTTGAATTATTAAGGGATAAAATTTTTGTGGCTCATAATGTAAACTTTGATTACAGTTTTGTAAAGCATCAATTAAAAAGTTGCGATATTGATTTAACGTTAAAAAAATTATGTACTGTTCGGCTGGGTCGTAAAGTTTTTCCTGAGCTACATTCGTATAGTTTAGGCAATTTGTGCAGGGCACTAAAAATACCCATTGATAATCGCCATAGAGCAGGAGGCGATGCTGCTGCAACAGTTTTATTGTTTGAAAAATATTTACAAAATGATGGCCAACTGCATATTGATGCTATGCTAAAAAAATCATCTGCAGAGCAGTGGTTACCGCTCCATTTAACAAAAGCAAATATACAACAATTGCCTAATAAACCAGGGGTATATTATTTTAATAATGAAAAAAATAAAATTATATACGTAGGAAAAGCTGTTAATATAAAAAAGAGAGTGAGTAGCCATTTTACACATAATGAAGGCGATAAAAAACGACAGAATTTTATTCGAAATATACATTCCATAACCTATACGGAATGTGTATCCGAACTTGAGGCGTTGGTTTTAGAAAGTGCCGAAATAAAACGTCTTTGGCCAAAATACAATGCTAGTCAAAAGCAACCCCAGCAAAAGTTTGGTTTGTATATGTTTGAGGATAGTAAAGGGTATTTGCGTTTGGCAATAGATAAAAGGAGAAAACATTTACCATCTTTATATAATTTTAATTTATTACACGAAGGTTTAGTACTGCTTAAAAAAATGATAGAAGAATTTGGGCTTAACGAAAAGCTTTGCTTTGTAAACAAGCTGCCTTTAACCATTGAAGAAAATTTAGTACTTGAATCACCGAATGCATATAATCCAAAAATTAACAATGCTGTTGAAGCTTTAAATAAACAACTGCCCACATTTGCTGTTGTAGATAATGGAAAAGGGAAGGAGGAAAAGCTATGTTTGTTAATTGAACGAGGAAATTTTTGGGGAATGGGGTATTTGTCAAATTATAAACAAATGCCTACTATGCCTGAATTAAAAGAATTACTTACACCTTATGCTGATAATGATTATATACGTAATAGTATTTATAGTTTTGTTGAAATGAATCCAGAAAAAAAAGTAGCATTGGCTATTTAAATTTTTACAGCATATTTTAGTCCACTTTCTGCTGACGATTTACACGTTTTTCGTTTTTATGTTAAGTATAATAGTCTTGCACAATTGTGTAAGATTATTTTTTTAAAAGGCTATATACTACTGTGTCTGAAAATTCTCCTTCCCAAAAACAATCTTCTTTAAAATGGGCTTCTTTAATAAAATTATTTTTTTCTAATAGCATAGCCGAGGCAATATTGCTAGGATTAATTTTTGCTTCTATACTATGTAACTGCATGTGGTTAAATCCAAAATTAATTACCGCCTTCACCGCTTCTTGCATTATCCCCTTTCTCCAAAAATCAGGGTGTAGCATATAACCAATTTCACCTCTATAGTCCTCTTTTTTTAATTGCCAAATACCAATATTACCCATTACCTTTTTTGGATTGTCTTTTAATGTAATACACCAATTAATTCCTTCATTCGTATTTATTATATCGGTAATCTTATTAATTAAATTTTCAGCATCTTCAACAGTTTTGGCAATAGGCCTGTTTACATACTGCATTACCAAGGTATTGCTTCTTAATATAAAAAAATCTTGAGCATCTGTAAGCATAGGTTGCCTTAATAATAACCGGTTTGTTTCTAGTTCAGGAAAAGGGGAGAAGTTAACAGCTAACATCATATATAGTTTTTACTAAATTAGCTTTTTTGATTAGGTTTTACAAGTTTATAATTATGTTTATCTTTGTATTTCTATCAGTCAGACTATCGCTTTTTATTTAGGTAAAAAGAGGAAAGTCCGGACAGCAGAGAGCAACACACCGGTTAATAGCCGGTTTCGATTTTATCGAAAAGAAAGTGCCACAGAAAATTACTGTCCGCCTTTGGCGGATAAAGGTGAAAATGTGAGGTAAGAGCTCACAGGTAGTTGTAGTAATACAACAATCGGGTAAACCTTGTGTGCTGCAATGTCACGTATATCAACGCTTGAGAACGGCTCGTTCAATGTTGAAGGGTAGGCAGCAAGATGGTGTTAGTAATAACACTGCCAGATAAATGATAGTCTACCGATTTTATATCGGTAAACAGAATCCGGCTTATTGGCTGATAGAATTTTTTTGATAAAACACATAGACACATAGGTAAATAGAATTTTTATTGCGCCTATGTGTTTTTTACTAAATTAAAATCCCTTCGAATACTCGAAGGGATTTTTTTTATTTTACTTTTTGCTTAATTATGCTTTTTTTACTTCTGCAGCTACACCTTCAGAAGCACCTAATGGTTTGTCTTTTGCTAAATCAACCAATATAGGGGCTGCTACAAATATTGATGAGTAGGTGCCCGTAACAACACCAATTAACATGGCAAAGGCAAAACCTCTAGTAACTTCTCCACCAAAAATAAATAAGATTAAAATGGTTAAGAATACCGTTAATGACGTCATAATTGTACGACTTAAGGTGTCGTTAATCGCTTTGTTAATAATCGTTCCTTTGCTTACACCTTTCATTTGTTTAGCATATTCTCTCACCCTATCAAATACAATTACAGTATCGTTCATACTAAATCCTATTACGGTTAATACAGCAGCAATAAAATGCTGATCAATTTCTAATGGGAACGGTACAATTTTTCTAAAGAATGAGAATACAGCTAGCGTAACCAATACATCATGTAGCAATGCCACAATAGTACCTGCACTATATCTCCAATCTCTAAATCGAATTAATATGTATACAAAGATGATTAAGATGGCAAAAATGGTAGCTTTTACAGCACCTCTTTTTAAATCATCTGATATAGTAGGTTGTACGGTAGTTTGACGTTGTATGTATTTACTCTTTATAAAATCTGCATAAGTTAAATTAGCAGGTAATACCTTTTTTAATCCTTCGAAAAGCTTGGTTTGCACAGCACTATCAGCGTTATTTACACCTTTTAGGTAAGATGTTGTAATGTTTAGATGTTTATCATCACCTTCCGTTTTAATTACAGGAGGCTCACCAAAAGATGCTTTTAAATCATCTCTTACAACCTCTACTTTTACCTTATCTGCAAATGCAACTGTATAGCTTCTTCCACCTTTAAATTCCACTCCTTCATCAAAGCCATTAAATAAAGCACCAACACCAGCAAGTAATACCAATATTGATATCATGTAGGCATACTTTCTATATTCTATAAATTTAAAACTAGCATGTTTAAATACTCTTTTAGATATAGCTGTAAAATAATTAAAATGACGTTGCTTGTTCATCCAAGCTTCGGTAATTAATCTTGATACTAAAATTCCACAGAATAAGGATAATACAATACCAATCATTTGTGTAGTAGCAAAGCCTAATACAGGACCTAATCCAAAAAAGAACAAGATGGCTGCCGTTAAAAAGGTAGTAACGTGGGCATCAAGTACTGGCGGTAACGATCGTTTGTAACCATCGTTAATAGCTTGCTGATAAGATTTACCTTTTGTTAATTCTTCTTTTATTCTTTCAAAAATAATAACATTTGTATCAACAGCCATACCAATAGTTAAAACCAAACCTGCAATACCTGCTGCAGTTAAAGTAAAGTCTAACGCCATTAATACACCTATTGTAAATAATAAGTTTAAGATTAAAGCAATATTTGCAACCCAACCTGCTGTATTATAGTATAGAAGCATTAATGCAAAAATTACTATAAATGAAATAAAGAATGCTTTTCCACCTCCAATTAAGCCAGCTTCGCCAATGGTAGGGCCTACCACTGTTTTCGCAACAATTTTAGCAGGTGCATTTACTTTACCACTCTTTAAGGTGTTAGCTAAATCTTGTGCTTGTTCTACCGTAAAACTTCCTGCAATTTCTGAGCTTCCACCCATAATTGGCTCATTAATATTAGGGGCAGAGTAAATAATATTATCTAACGCAATAGCAATAGGTCGACCAACATTTTTTGTAGTTAATCTACCCCAAGTTTTTGCACCTAAGGGCGTCATACCCATTTTAATTGAGGGGCGACCTAATTCATCGTAAGATTGGCTAGCTTCTTCAACTCCTTCACCTTCTAGTGGAGCCCTATCTGTACCTAACTGAGTTTTTACAGCATATAAAGGAAAATATCGTTGTCCTTTTTCATTCTTTTCTTCTACACCTAACATAAACCTGCAATCAGCAGGTAAAGCCAATTTAACAGCATCATTTTCTAAAAACTCATTAAACTTATCTACTTCGTTACTTGCAACACTACCAATGGCAGATGGGTAATTAACCTTTCCAGTTTTTGGATCTTGTTGAGGATTGATAGGATTAATAATTTGAAAGAAAGGATTTACGTTTTTATTTTTTAACGTAGTATCTATTACTTTTACAGTATCAGAAATTCCATTCAAATAGTTTTGTAAATTTTCATCGGCAGTTTTCAACGCTTGTCCTAATTCATCTATACGGTAAACTTCCCAAAATTGTAAGTTGGCACTAGCTGTTAAAAGTTTTTCAACTCTTTCAACATTATCTACTCCAGCCAATTCTACATTAATAATACCTTTATTTTCATCTAAATTAATAACAGGTTGTGCTACACCAAATTTATCAATACGCTTGCTTAATATTTTATAGGTTTCTTTAATAGCACCGCCACTAAGGTCTTTTAGTTTAGAATACACTTCATTATCACTTGCACCGGGCTTAATTTCTTTACCTGCACCTGCAAAAATGCTTGATAGTTTATTAGGCCCCGCTTGTTTTGTATAAGCATCTTTAAAAAGAGTTATAAAATCGGCATCGCTGTTAACTTTTGCATCGTTAGCACTTTTTATTGCAGCAAGTAATTGAGGATCTCTACTATTATTACTTAACGATTTTAAAAAATCATCTAAGGCCACATCCATAGTAACACTCAATCCTCCTTGTAAATCTAATCCCAAACTAAGTTCGTTTTCTTTACATTTTTGATAGCTACTACCCAAATAAATGCTCTTATCTCTTGTACTATCTAAAATACGTTTTTGCTTAACGATTGCAGCGGCATTAAAATCTTCCCCTTTTAACGCTGGATTACTTTTTTTAAGCAGTTTTTCTGCTTGTGCAAGTACTTTGCTTTCGTGGCTGCGTACGGCAAATGTGTACGAAAGTTGCCAAAGAGATATTACAATTAATACAATGGTAAAAAACCATACCAAACCTTTCAATTTCATAATTCGTTACTTTTAGTAGCTAATTTGTTCAATTTTACAAGTGTGCAAAGATATGGGAAAAACCCATTGAGAATTTATGCTTGTTAATTTTAAAAAAAACATCATTTTGCAGTATAAAACAGCAAGTATGAAGCCTTATAAACAAGTAGTTATATACTTAATTGGTTCTTTAATTATATTATTTAGTTGTAGCACCCCTAAAAAAGCTCAAAATATGGATAATAAACCTACCATTATTTCTATACCACCCGAAGTAGACAATAGTAAAACAGATGCTTTTTTAAAGGATTTACTTAACAAATACCCTCTTCAGTTTCAATCCATCTTACAAAATAAAAAAAACAATAATGTTCAAATAATTTATTCAACCGTTGATAGGGGTAAAAATGGGTTAGCGTCGCTCAAAAATTATTATTACAATGTAAATGCTAAAAACTATTTTTATCCTGCATCTACCGTTAAATTTCCTGTGGCAATTTTAGCCTTACAACGCTTAAACGAGTTAAAGCAAAAGGGCATAGATTTAAATACTACTATGGTTACAGAGGCTTACACCCAAAAACAAACGGCCGTTTTTAATGATGCTACTGCTAAAGATGGAAAGCCTACGATAGCTCATTATATAAAAAAAATATTAATGGTGAGTGATAATGATGCTTACAACAGGCTATACGAATTTTTAGGGCAGGAGTATATTAATGAAGAGTTGCACAAAAGAGGGTATAAAAATGTACAAATTCTTCACCGGTTAAGTATTTCGTTATCGGAAGATGAAAATAGAAAAACCAATGCAGTACGTTTTTTAGATAGCAACAATACAGTGCTTTATGAGCAAGCCATGCAAACCAGTAAAATGGTTTACGCAGTTAGGAAAGATTCGTTAGGAAAAGGGTTTTACCGAGGCGATAAATTAGTAAATGAGCCGATGGATTTTAGTAAAAAAAACAATATTGGGTTAGAAGAGTTGACTAGTATTTTACAGAGCATAATTTTTCCGGAAAGTCTATCTGCTATACAACGTTTTAATATTACTGAAGAAGACAGACAGTTTTTGTTAAAGTATATGAGCCAGTTACCAACGGAAAGTACTTTTCCGCCGTATAGCGATGAACCCACTACATATTGGCCTTCGTACTGTAAATTTTTATATTTCGGTAGCGAAAAAGGAGCTATTCCAAAAAATATTAGAGTATTTAACAAAGTAGGCGATGCTTATGGACATTTAATTGATGTGGCCTATATTGTTGATTTTGATAAGAACATTGAATTCTTTTTATCGGCTTCAATTTATTGCAATAGCGATGAAATATTGAACGATGATAAATACGATTATGATTCTATAGGTTTTCCGTTTATGAAAAATTTAGGTAAAATAATTTATGAGGAGGAAGTAAATAGAAAAAGAAAAATTGTTCCAGACTTATCAGGGCTTAAATTTGTATATGATAAAAATTAGTTCATAGCTAATA
>Ga0114969_10001302_pt1 | contig 21197 bp, 28 predicted proteins | sample M_130807_MF_Meta_FD_87316 | JGI IMG/M metagenome (GOLD analysis project Ga0114969, IMG submission 87316) | Freshwater microbial communities from Lake Montjoie, Canada to study carbon cycling - M_130807_MF_MetaG | ecosystem: Environmental > Aquatic > Freshwater > Lake | place: Lake Montjoie...
AAAGGCAACCCACCAACACCCGGAGACCTTGCCACGGCCTCCAGCGCCTTTTTTGCCGCAGCCCTCTGACTTTTAGCCAACCTCGCCTTCACCGCCCAGTGCATCCTCAAGTTTGCCACGCTGACCACTTTTACCCTAATTTCTACCTCAATCATGGCCCAACCCAACCAAACAAGTTAGCGTCCACCAACAAACCCAAAAACACCTACCGCCGAACCGAACCGAACCGAAACCGTTCACGAACCGAAACCGAAAGGGTATATATACCCTTTCGGTAGTTTCGGTTCGAAAAACGACGGTTTTGAGAAATAGTTTCGGTTCATTTCGGTTCATTTCGGTAGATTCGGTTCGTGTTTCGGTTCACGCCGAAACTACCGATTCGGTTACCGATTCGGTTCGTTTCGGTTCCACTTTGTACCCTTTTCCCTCCTCCAAGACCACCCCTTTCCGCACCAAACTGTCCACCGTTTCACGAAACCGATTGGCCGCAATTCCTTCGTTTTTGGCGCTTTCGCGCCACTCCTCGTAACCAATTACGGGGTCTGTGATGCAGTCCACCTGGCGCTTGGTTTCTATGCCGATGAGACAATCCAGCGCCTTTTTCTGGTTTGGAGCAAGGTAAGTTTTCTTCTGAATCTTGGCGACCAACCCACTTACATCGACGCTGGTGAGGTACGCACCCCTAACTGGAAGGTTGTGTTTGTCAAGAATTGGAAGGTCAACTTGGGTAATCTGGAAGTTCAAGGGTGCTGGCATTTCAGCATCCTTCATCTTCTTGGACTCAAACAAAATGCTCTTTGTTCCCGCGTCCAACTGGCATCGGTACTCCGCATCCAGCGCCCCCTTGAGCGCCGTGCTGCCCCTGCTCCTGTCCTTGTCTGCCACGCCGGAGTGATGCACCACCATGACACTGCACCTCCAATACTGGCGCAGGTAGGTGTCCAGATGCTCAATAAAGCTGTTCATGTCCTGAGTTGAGTTCTCGTCCCCGCCGTAGTTCCGGGCCAAGGTGTCCACCACAATCATGTTGGGAATGCACCCAGATTGCTGGCTCAACTGCTTGATCGAGTCCGCAACCATCGCCGCCTCTGTGCTGTCGTATAGCTGCGCTGCCCTGTGGCTCTTGTACAGTGGTGCGCCGACTAGGCTGACTTGGTTGCCCAACTCCCACGCCTTGAACCGCCGAGCCAAGCCGTTGTGGCCCTCGCCTGCTATGTAGAACACTGCCCCTTGCTGGACTGCGTGGCCGTGCCATGCTGTGCCTGTGGCTACGCAGCAGGCTAGGTCTATGGCGACGAAACTTTTCCCCCCGCCAGGATCGCCGAAGACTTGGGATAGGCTGTCTGACTCGATGTAGTCATCCACCACCCACTTTATTTGGTGCAACTCTAGGCTGTCCGCTCGAGTGAACTCAAACGCCAACTTGTCCAGCATTGGGCCTGCGATACGCTCAATCTGGTCTTTGACTGCGTCTAGCCCATGCAGGCAATGCAAGTCGTTGAAGTCGGTTGGCTTTGTGTTCAACTCAGACTCCCCGAATGATGGGTACACAATCTCGCCGAACACCAACGCTGCCGCAGCCCTACCCTTTGTCACCCCAGGATTGCCTTCTGTGAACTGGTCATTGTCCGCGCCAACCACTATCTTGGCGCTTGGGAACAGTTCCTTGGCGACCTTGGCGACCTTTGCCAAGTTCCCGCAGTCAAACGCCACCAGTGTGGTGTAACCCGTCGCCTCATGGATGCTGGCGCAGGTGGCAAAGCCCTCTCCAATGAAAACCACCTTGCGGTTACCCCGCAACTCAAAGAATCCGCCCTCTATCTTCCCGCCCTTTAGGAACCGCTTGTTCCCCTCTGCGTCTATGGTCTGGTAGCTAATCACCTCGCCCAAACTATCCTGTATAGGAACCACCAGCCGACCAGCACGGTCAATCTTGATGCCGTGAGCCTCAATGTGCTTACGCACCAGATAAGGATGGTCTGCGCTTGCGTCCGTGTACGTCCCAACCTCCTCCTCTGCCCGATCCGCTGCCACCGCCTGACTAACTAGCCTGTCTGCCTCCCTCTTAATCCTGTACTCCACCACCCAACGGTCATGCTCCAACCTCTCGGTAAACGACATCTGCCGACCAGTGTCCGCTATCCACTTGGCCTCAAAACTTGGCTCTTTCCATGAGCCACACACCCCAGCAGGTATCCGGCCCCCAACGTGCAAGATGTACCACCCATCCACCGACCCCTTCTTGCTTGATATGTGCGCTACCCGGTGAATCTCACCGTCAGCCACAATCTCCTTGATGACCAAGCCTGACGCCTCACAGTGCCTTCTAAACGCCTCCTCTGGCCTCACTAGGTCTTGGCTTTCCGTTGCAGCGGCAAAGCCGTTGGGGAAGATGGTTGATAGGGATGTCATACCTGCACCTCCACCAGTTCCGGCCAGATGCTAGCCCAACTCCCCCGACACAACATCTGACGAGTCACCACCCCCTCGGTAGCCCTCTCCACTCTGGTAGCCTCCCATGCCGACATCTCCCGCCTGCCAGTCAGACACTGGTAAATGTACTGCTCCGACAGCCCTACCCTCTTGGCTAGTCGCCGCCTCTCTTGTGGTGTGATTGGTGTGGTCATGCCCGATTCTAGCAGTTTGCTTGACCCCAGCGACACTAGGGTAAACACCTAGTAAATAGTTCTAGCAAACCGCTTGACAACCTCTAGCAAGTCGCTAGAATACAGGTCATGGGCAGGGGAATTGGTTCTCTGCCCATCGCGCCGGAAGGCCACAAAGGAAAACAAAATGAACAAAGCATTCAACCAGTTCGAAGTCCGCACCGACATCATTGTGATTGGTTACAACCCTGAGATGGCTGACTTTAGCAATCGCAATGGTGCGATTCACGGTTACGCCGCCTACATATCGGCATCGAACGATTATGGCGACACGCGCCAGCTGTTCATTGACTCTTCCCGCTGCGAAGCTGATGTCGTAGAAAAGGCTGAGAAGTTGGCAAAAAACCTCACCACCCGCTTTGAAGTGCTTGGGAAGTTGCCAATCGGTTTTGACAATTGGGCTGAAGGTCGCGCTCGTTACGGTTCTGATGCGTGGATCTATTACGGAAACAGCGAAGAGTTAGCGTATGAGCAGCGCGAATTGGCAGATGAGCAATGCGAAGGTAATGTGTACGGAGAGTATTGAAATTTAACCGGGGCTCCGGCCCCAACCAGAGGCTCAAATGATTAAAGACATCCTCCTAGCCATCGCCATCGGCGTTGGCCTCGCTCTCTCCCTAATTGCTTGGTGGTCAGCATGATCGACCAACTAATCACCAACCTGCGTACCGCCAAGGCGGTAGAAACCGCCGCCAAGAATGAGCGCCTACGAATTGAGGCCGAGATTGTCAAGTTGTTTGCCGCTCCAGTATCCGGCGAAGGAAGCCACAACGACGAGGAATTTGTCATCAAGTGGGAGATGACCCGCTCGGTAGACACCGACGCCTTGCAGAACGGCTATGACGGCCTCAACGCCAACGCGCAGAAAGCGTTCCGCTGGAAAGCTGACGTAGACCTCAAGCAACTCCGCGCACTACAAGAACTGGACGAGGTGGCCTACACCCAAGCCGCACAGTACATCACGAGCAAACCCGCAAAACCATCAATCAAACTGAAAGACTAACATGGCATTCGACCTCAACTCGATCTCTAAAACCCGCCGCATCCGCGCCCCCAAGGTAGTGATCGCCGGAACTGGCAAGATAGGCAAGACCACCTTTGCCGCCACGGCACCCAACGCCATTGGCATCCTGACGGAAGACGGTGCCGATGCCGTGGACGCTAACGCTTTTCCGTTGGCATCCAGTTTGGTCGAAGTCTACGCAGCAGTGCAGACCTTGATTGAGTCCAAGCATGACTTCCAAACGCTGTTTATTGACAGCCTGGACTGGCTTGAGCCAATGGTAGCTGACCATGTTTGCAAGGCAAATGGTTGGAAAAACATTGAGGCACCAGGCTACGGTAAGGGTTACATTGCAGCCGCCGAAGAATGGCGCAATCTGCTGTCGGGCCTCGAGGTGCTGCGGGCCAGCAAAGGCATGGGCATTATCTTGATTGCTCATGACAAGATCAAGCGCATTGAAGACCCGCTAACTGAGGGATACGACAGCCATGTCCTAAAACTGCATGACCGAGCCAGCGCACTGGTGATGGAGTGGGCCGATGTGGTTGGCTACGCTGGTTACCAGATTTTTACCAACAAAACCGACGCCGGATTTAATAAGAAGGAAACCAAAGCCACTACAACAGGGGCCAGAATCCTGCACGTTGAAGCGCACCCAGCCCACTGTGGCGGCAATCGCTTTGGCCTTACCAATATGCCGCTTGACTGGGCGACATTCCAAGCCGCGCTGACCGCAGCGCAGGCTTGATCTTCAGTCCGTAACTCTAGGAAACATAAATGGCTAACTTTAACTTTGACGCATCCGCTGTTGCACCGCAACAAACTTACGCCCCGCTGCCAGTGGGCACCTATCTGGCGCACATCACCGAGTCCGATGTTGTGAAGCTCAAGAGCGGTAACGGCGACGGTCTCAAGCTGACCTTTGAGATACTGGACGGCCCGTACAAGAGCCGCCGCATCTGGCAGCAACTTTCTGTAAAGCACAACAACGAGAAGACCCAGAGCATAGCGCAGGGTCAGTTGTCGGCCCTGTGCCGTGCTGTAAACGTCATCAAGCTGGTAGACACTGGTGCCCTGCACAACAAGCCGGTCAAGATCAACGTGATTTTGCGCGAAGCAACCGACGGCTACCAGGCAGCTAACGAAGTTAAGGGTTACGAGTCCGCTGGTGGGCCAGCGCCTGTAGTCTCTGCTCCAGCAGCGGAAACGCCAGCGGCACCAAAAGCACCAGCTTGGGCGAGGAAGTAGCAATGGCACAACTACCGGATTCGGTGGTTGACCCTGTGGCCGACGCCATCTTTGCCCATTACAAGGCAAAGTATGGTGCCGAGCCGCAGCGCCCTTACCTTGGTGCATCCAGCATAGGCAAGTCTTGCGCTAGGGCACTCTGGTACGGGTTCCGCTGGTCAAAGCCACCAGAGTTCAGCGGCAAACTGTACCGGGTTTTCCAATCGGGGCACCTGCAAGAGCCAAGAGTTTATGCTGACTTGACAGCTATTGGCTGCACAGTGTACGACTGCAACCCGGCGACTGGCAAGCAATGGTCTTGGAGGGAGCCAACCAACCCGCATTTCAGAGGCAATGCCGACGGGATCATTACCGATCTGCCGCAGGCCAAGGCCCCGCACATTCTGGAGATAAAGACATCCAGCGACAAAATGTTCAAGGTGATGCAAAAAGACGGCGTAAAGAATGCCAAGCCCGAACACTACGCGCAGATGCAAGTTTACATGAAGTGGAGCATTGACCAATTTGGCAAGGATGGTTGCCACCGGGCGCTCTATTTTGTGGTCAACAAGGACAACGACAGCATCTACACCGAGCGATTGGAGTACAACAAGGAGGACGCGCAGGCTTTGGTGGACAAGGCCCTAGCCATTGTGCAGGCTAATGAGCCGCCTGTTGGTGTTAGTACAGACCCAACATGGTACGAGTGCAAGTGGTGCGACTACAGGGACATCTGTCATGGGACAGATGTGCCGGAGCCTACCTGCCGGTCTTGTTCGCACAGCACACCAGAGCCAGATGCTAGCTGGGGCTGTGGGATGTACAAGATTACGCTGGAGGAAGACAACCAGCGACAAGGTTGCAACGGCCACCGCTACATACCAATTTTGCTGCACAAAACAGGACAGCCCGAGGACATGGACGGCACTGGGGTTGTCTACGACACGCCAAGTGGTCGGTTCACCAATGGTGATCCGCAAGAGAACCCAGCACACATTAGTAGCGAGGAAGTCCACGCCTGCCGGGACAAAGTAATGCTTACCGACCCGCTGACAATCAAGCTAAGAATAGAAAACCAAGGAAAATTTGTATGAATCAACTACCAATCAGCGACATTACCTTGCGAGATTATTTTGCAAGCCAAATTGTCGCATCTCTAATTGCCGACAAGCGGTGGCCGGATGTCTGGTGTCAAAGACTTGATCTAGTCACCGCCGCTTACAAAATGGCCGACGCCATGATTGAGGAGCGTAACCGTGATCCTGCGTGACTACCAGAAACGGTCAGTTGATGACTTGTTTGACTGGTGGACAAGGCGGCCAGAAGCGGAAGCTATACCGCTCTTAGTCTTGCCAACGGCATCGGGCAAGTCTGTGATCTGCGCTGAGATTGTGCGCCAGATGTGGGAGCATTACCCAGATTACCGCCCCCGTACCGTGGTGCTGGTGCCCAGCAAGGAGTTGGCAGAACAGAATGCTTCCAAGCTAACGGCCCTGCTGCCATCCAACATACAGGTTGGCTTTGTCAGCGCCAGCTTGGGTAAGAAACAGCACCAGGCCGATGTAATCGTGGCGACTATTGGCAGCATCCACAAGTCAGCGCACCTGCTGGGCGACATCAAGATTGTCATCATTGATGAGGCGCACCTGGTTAACTCCCGAGGCGCTGACGTTGGGATGTACAGGTCGTTTCTGTCCTCGCTGGGAAAGTCCTGTGACTTTCGGACAGTTGGCATGACGGCCACCCCGTTCCGAGGCAATCAAGTCTGGTTGACAGACGGCGACGAGCCACTGTTTACTGGTGTAGCCAGCAATGTCAACATGAAAGAGTTGCTTGACCAAAGGTTCATAGCCCCGTTGGTGCCGCCAAGGGTCAAGATGACAACCCGCATTGACGCCTCAAATGTTGGCATTGTCAATGGCGACTACAAAATAAACGAACTGTCTGATGTAGTTGGCAAGTACCTGCACAAAGTTGCCTCTGAGTCTGTTTATCTGGCTATGGGCAGGCGCAAGTGGATTGCTTTCACGCCAAGCGTTGCTAATGCTGAAAGCCTTTGCGACAAGTTATGCGAGAAAGGAATAGTCAGTAGAGTGGTGGTGGGCGAGACACCAAAACAGGAGCGCGAGGATTCAATCTTGGATTTTCGCTCGGGGCAAATAGACTGCCTGGTTACCGTCTTGGCTTTGTCAGTCGGCTTTGATGTGCCGGATGTGGACTGCATTATATGGTGCAGGCCAACGAAGTCGCCCGTACTGTATGTGCAGGGCATGGGTCGAGGGACTAGGATTGCCGATGGCAAGACAGACTGCCTGGTGCTTGACTTCACCGATACCGTTGAACGGCTAGGGCCTGTGGACACCATCAAGGGTCGTGCTAAAAAGACCAGCGGTACGCAAGAAGCACCGTACTGTATATGCCCAGAGTGCGGTGACCGCAACCATGCAGCGGCCTTGGTTTGCGTTAGCTGTGGGGCGTTTATCAAAGACCCGCCACCGCCCAAGGTAGAGGCCACGGTTAGTTACGCGCAATTAATTTCTTCTTTCCGCATAAAAGAAGAACCGATTGTTACGCATGACATCAGCCTAATAACCTACAGCGTACATACAAAACTTGGAAAGCCGGATAGCCTTCGCGTTGAATATTACTCTGGCCTCTTGCGTGTCGCAACAGAGTGGATATGTTTCAACCATACTGGATATGCACAGCAGAAGGCTAGGGACTGGTGGAGCGTAAGAAGTGCCGTTGCCATGCTATCTGATACAAGAACTATTTTTGAATGGTTAAAAACAAATCACATATTAGAACCAGCACGCATAACTACTAAGATAAATGGCAAATTTACGGAAATAAAAACATATGAATTTACAACAACTTCGCGCAACCAAAACAGCACTAAAGAAGCAACTGCTTGAAATGGAGGTAATCACGGAGGGATGCCATAGCTGCACACACTATTCAAACTACTGCAACAAATTTAACGCAAAGCCACCGGACGATTGGAAGATAGGCCCCATTGACTGCGACGAATGGGAATACGACAACATACCATTTTAAAAACCATGAACACTACTTACTTGACAAGAGTACGGGCGCACTTCAACTGCGCCGAACGGCACACGAACCGCCACAATATGAGAGCCTGGGTGCGCTCGGTACGGTTCTTAGGCGACAAGTGGCTACTGGCCGTACAGGTGGTGCGGAAATGATAAAACTTAGCCAGAAGTCTATGACCGCCCTGTTCCGGGGCAAGTTCGAGCCACGCCCAAAGCGGGAAGGCGAGGCACCTGCGCCGACATTCAACCACATCACGGATGGGCAAACCTACAAAACCGATTGGGCTGCGCCCACTAGGCCGGGGGCAACGGATCATTTGTCCGTACCGAGCCGGGGGGAATCGACATGAGTGATTGGGACTACAAGTATTTACAAAAGGACAGCCACCCTATCGGGTTTGAACACAACTACGTTGACACAATGGTTGGCGTGGTAAGGACGGGGCTGGCTATCGTCGGCGTGTTTGCGCTGGTGTTCGTCATTGGCTTTTTGTCGGGTTACTTCTGGGGGGCGAGATGAATGAACCAGTAGCATGGATGGACGGACAAGGGAACCTATACAGGTATCCCGATGACGCTGACCGGGGGCAGACGATGCGCCCTTTGTTCTTCGCGCAATCAACGCGCCCCGCCAAAATTCTTAACCCTAACCTTGAGCCGGGTTGGAAGCGGGGCTGGTTCAATTTGACAGATGAAGAAATGACCGACATTGTGGCCGAGACAGATTGGAGGGAACATCTTTGGCAAGTAGTTTGCTTAACAAAAATTATCGAAGCTAGACTCAAGGAGAAGAACACATGAAAGACGAAGAAGACGAGGCATTCGACGAACTCGACAGGCGGCTGAACCATATCCTAACGAACTGGACGCCGCTAACACCCCTGACTCAGGCTGAAATCAACAAGCGGTGGGGTAGCTGGATGACAATGTATGTCCGACTAATTGAGGAGGCGCACGGAATAAAATGAACTGTCCACAATGCAACGCCAAGACTGAAGTCAAAGACACAAGGGTAAAGACAGATCATGTCATCCGAAGAAGAATGTGCTTTAACCTACACATTTTCAAAACGAAAGAGGCGTCTATTGACCCGTTCCAACGCGCCAGCCCAAAGTTGCTTGAGCAGATGCACAGGGATGCGGAGCATCGTCAGGCAGAGGACGCACTGCTATGAATGAATATCGCATCAAAGTCTCTGTACGCAACAACCTGATCCTTGACGCTATTGAGAAGGCGGGTTACGCCAGTGTACAACGATTCTGTATGGATAAAAACATATCCGCAAGTGGAGTCATTGCGCTGATCGCTTTAAAAAATCCACCAATCATGCAATGCGGATCCTTTTCCAGCGCGGCAAATCAATTGATGGAAGAACTTTGCGCGTTGCCTACCGAGTTGTGGACGGCAGAGCAACTAACGATGTCATTGAAACACAATACATCTTTTCGAAATGTCGGCAAGGAAGACCTTCAGCTTAGTTCTAATGAAGCGTTGAAGATTGTGTTTGATCGGGAGAAGGAGGAGAAGGTGGCCGAGGTGCTGGATACGATAAACCCTCGCAAGAAGAAGGTGCTAGAGATGCGTTATGGAATTGGTGGGGTTGATCCAATGACGTTGGAGGAGGTTGCAGACGTGTTCAATTTAACAATAGAACGAATACGGCAGATAGAACTTCAGGCAATTCGCGATTTGAAACAAAAAGACAGGCGTGTAATTTTGGAAGGATTGAGAGAATAATGAGTAGCCCGCCCAACTTTGCGGCGTGGAACCCGCAGACGCTAGCTAACTTTGCCCATGAAGCCTACCTACAGTTGCAGATGCAGCATGACCTGATCCAGCAGTTGCAATGTGAGCGAAAGGATGCTATTGATGCGTACCGGAGCCTAGCAAGGCAGCTTCCGCTGCCCGCCGTCGCACTAGCCCCGGCAGCACCCGGCCACCGCCCTTAGTCCACAGGCTGATCTGCTCAACAGCGCCAGTCCAGTCGCAATCGTTTATCTTGCGCTTGAGTGTGCTGGTCTGTAACCTGCCGATGCCCAGGTTGTAGGCAAAGTCAACAACGGCGTTGCACCTACGCTCGTCCACCAGTAGCGCGGGGCACTGGCGCAGCACACCTGGCAAGTAGGTGTAGTGCAGTTCGTGCAGCAGCAGCGCCAGCGCGTCCGGCTCGGCCATAGTTGCGTCTTGCAGCGTTACCCGCGCACCGCTGGTGTAGGCGGTGCTGCCGTAGCCTATGGTGGCGACACCTGCGGGGCAAAGGTACGGTGCGGCGCGGTAGCCCTCAAACTGCTGACAGAGCGCAGCCGCTAGCCCAAGGTTCATAGCCCGCGTTTGGCAAGTGTTCGGTCTAGAAACCAATAGTTTATTGTGCCGCCAACCAGCGCAGCAAAGTCGGGCGACATCATGGCGCGGAAGACCTCGTTGGCCGACCCGCTGCTTGTCCAGGCGAACCACAGGTGGACGAATGACCACAGCAGCAGTATCCAGTACGTCACCACCGGGCGAACCGACGCCGATAGACTAGCGACCCATCCACCGGCCACCTTGACCATCTCGGTCTGCTGCTGGATGGCGGCGCTGAAGGCGTCCATTGCGCCGATGTCCAAGGACGCATCCCGTTGCGCCCCTATCTCGGCCATCTTCTGAGCGCCGCGCTGGGTCTCTAGCTGGCACTGCCTGTCGAACATCAGCAACTCATGGCTGCGCTCGTTCTTCTTGTCAAGCCACTTCAGCACCTCTGGCGCTAGTCTAAACACACCGCCGAAGATGCTGCCAAGCAGACCACCGCTGAGTAAATCAAGCATCGTCTTTTCTCCTACAAGGCGGCGTTTCTTCATCGTGGGATAGTTTTACCCCAGCAAGCAACCCAATGAAGCCACCGACTACGGTCTGAAATGCAGGGCCAACAAGCTCAAAAATCTTATTGTTGTCCACGAGTGGGTCGAACAAACCAAATAGCATTACCCCAGACATGGATAGCACGACAATACACAGCGTCAGACTAACCATGACGGTAACAATGAAGGTGAGCTTGGCTTTCATTTTTTATTAAATATCTCAAACAGAGTTTTAATCTTCTCTTCCAGTACAGCAATCTTAATATCCATCTTTGCCAGCACAATAATCAATGTAATTATTGCCAGCAGAATAGGCCATCCTTTAACTAGCGCATCAAAGAATTCCATTACACCACTGTGTAGCTGATGGACGATCCATAGATGCCCTTCGTACCGCTGGCCGTGAACACTTGCCCACCGATTAGCTTGTAGACTTCAATGACGCCAGTGGTCTTGATGATGACTGAGCCTATGGTAGACACGCCAAGATCGGCCACACCGACATAGCACTGCTTGTCGGACGCTGGCCGCATAGCGGTAGTGCCGCCTGTGATCGTAAACGCTGTGCTATTGCTGGTGCCTGAGATTGCTAGCAAGTCCATCACCACAATGTCGCCGACGCGGGTGTAGCTGATGGTGGCCGTAGGGGTAGTGGTAAACCCTGTGCCGGTGCCGGTGTAGGTGTAGTTGGTGGAGCCGCTAGGTGTGGCCCATGTGCCATCGTTGCGTAGGAAGGTGCTGGTGCTGCCAGTGGGCAGCGGTATGGTGTACGCGCCCCAGGTCAGGGTGTTGGACAAGTCTATGTCGTAAGTCCATAACTTAGCCCACCTAAAACTTGTGCTGCCTAGCACATAGGTGTTAGTGGTTACGGGCGCTATGCCGCCGCTCGGCACAACCTCTGCCACACCGTTGAGCGACAGCCAATTGCCCGTGCTGTTGCCGATGTACGCGGATGAGTTGATCTGTACGGTTCCCGACAATCGGACATTTGAAACAGGAAAAGTATTTGTGCCGATTCCAAAAGTGCTGGCTATGGCCGGACGCCATGCGCTAGCATCCAAGACCATCCCGCCAGTAGCGTTACCGACTCCTACAGACGCAGACGAGGTGTAGAGATACGGTACGGACGAGATGTCAACCATGCGCCCCCCAACTGCGCCAAAGTAGACATCTTTTACCGGGTAGGTGGTAGTTCCAATACCAAATGTGCCAGCTATGGCTGGACGCCATGCGCTAGCGTCCAAGACCATGCCGCCCGTGGTATTGCCAAGGCCAATAGATGTGGTGGTGACCGCCGCGTAGGGGACGCCGCCTATGTCCAGCAGTTGCCCGCCGTTGCTGCCCCACCCAAGTGATGAGAAGTTAACGCCAGTCGCCGCAGGTGCCTCGGTGGCGCTGGTGTAGGTGTTGCCGATGTAATTGGTGCTGACCTGCGAAGCGTAGGTGCCCGCCACTGCAATGTACAGCCGCGCAGCGTTGGCGACATAGGTGTTATAGCCCCGGAACCCATTGCCGCCAGCCGAGATTTGCATTGGCGCGTTGCCGTTGGCTAGCACATAGATGCAGTTGGTGGTGTAGTAGGTGCTGTCAGTACGGGCGTACAGCCCATCGTTGATCGTGGCTGAGTACGCCACCGCTGACTGCGAGTTGATGTAGACATCGGCGCTGCCACGGTTCTGCTCAAAGAAGCCACCCGTTAGCGTGAACGCCTGGGGGAGCGCAAGCGACAGATCGTTGATCGCGCAAATGCCGCCGGATACAGTCGCCATCGTCCCGCAGAAGGTGTAGGTGCCGCCGATGACTTGCACCGACCCGCCCGCTATGTACAGCCCCCAAGTTCCGCAGGCCGAGAGGATGCAGTTCTCTACGATGGACGCATTGGGGCCAGACAGCGCCGAGTAGCCCGCCAAGTAGATGCCATAGGCCGCTTGGTTGGAATAGATGTCGCGCATCGCAAAGCCGAGGCAGTCGATGAGGTAGATGTTGGTGTTGTAGCCGGTGGCCCAGATGTCTTGGTAGACGCCGCCGACTACACCGTTGGCATACAGCCCAGTGCCGGTGCCTAGCGTAGTGATGACCGGCCCGGTAACGATGGTGTAGTTGATCTTCTTGACTAGGCTAAACCCGCCTGTGAAAGTCCCCATGTAGGCGTTGTCGCCGCCAGCGGCTGCGCTTGCGTCATAGGTGATAACGCCGCCTGTGCCGACGCTGGTGCGGTAGTCCCAGATGAACGACAACTGACTGCCGTCGCCACGCAAGATACACAACTTGGGCCAAGTAATTGTTAGGTTGGCGGTAATCTTGTACTTGCCCGCAGGCATATACACAACGCCGCCGTTGGTGGATGCCTCAACTACATTAATGACGTTCTGGATTGCCACCGTGTCATCGGTCACGCCGTCGCCTGTGGCCCCGTAATCCAAGACGTTGTAGTAGCCAGTTGGCAGGTTGCCAATCCCGTCCTTTGACCAGATCAGATCACCGGCAGCGTTCTCTAGCCGGAAGGTGTAGAAACTGTTGGTTAGCCACACCGACGCCTCGCCCCGGTAGTTCAATATGACCGGGTTGGCGTTTGCAGTTCCGGCTGTCCGACTGGTGTACGTTGCCTGCGGTGTAGTTGTCCCGCTGGCGTAGGTGTACAGTTTGCCCCCGGCTAGCGGATTCCCATTCGCGTCAAAAAATTGCGCCAGCGGCGAAGGAGTAAGGTATGCCACTTAGGTTTCGGATAGAACATCACCGCCAGATACGGGTCGAGCATTTTCAATCTCCTGTATCTGCCGAACAATGTCCTTGTGTTCTAGGTTCATTAGGCGGGACTGTGTTTCCAGCAATGTCTTGCGGAGTTGTAGGTTTTCCAAGACCAGATCAGACTGCATAGTAAGCTATCTTTCGTGCGGTGGTGCCAATGTAAATGTTGAGGTAGCCAGCTATTGCTCCGGCTGTAGCAGAGGTTGAGTTGCCCAGCACCAGTTCAGTTGTCGCCCCAGCGGGAGCCGCAGCGGTAATGTACGCCACAGTGGTATTTAGCCCCTGCACACAGTTGACTGGCGTTGCCATAGAAATGGCCGTAGCCCCGTAGCCCACCACCAAGTTGTCGCTAGTGTCGCCAAAAAACGCACCGAAGGTTAGAGTTGGGTACGCGCCGTACTTCCAGATGCTAATTGGCGACATCGACGGGATAATCATCGCGGGGCCGTTGGCGTTAATTGACGCAGGGTAGAAGACAATGCCGTTCGACCATGAGCCAGTAGCGCCGCCAGCAGGTTGCCCAATTACTGTAAATGCGTTTGTATTGATGCCGCTAAGGGCCACAACTTGCATTCCTCGTTTGGATGTCTGTTCGTTTTGCGGGTCAGTTTGAACCGTGCCGCCGTTTTTTAATTCAACCTCAAAACCCACGCCATAGCCATCAGTCGCGGCGGGTATGTTTACCAGACCATGATAGGCCCATATGCGCCCGGTTGCGGTTGCGCCAGAGCCCATGATTGCCTGGCTCTCGGTGGCTACGCCATCCAACAAATAGCCCGCCCCATAGTCAGAGTTCTCATTGTGCGTTATGCGGCTGTAGGTTGCTGTCTTTTGATAGTCACCAGTTGAGCCGGTATAGGCCGAAGTGGTAGCCATATTTACTTGCACAAATTGATTGCCAGATAACGCCGTTGCAGATGCAGCGGTTCCCATGTACTGCTGAATTACCAACTTGGTTTTGCCGTAGATGCTTGTGTCAGCAGTACCTGGCGGGTTGTTGGTCACAAACGTAGCGCCCATCGACATGATGCCGGTGTTGACGTTGTTGGGTGCAGCGGACAGCTTGTACGATCCGGTGCCGGGGATTAGGCACATCCCGCCCAACTCAGCAGTAAAGGCCGTATTGAACGCTGGCGTGTCGTTGGTAGTACCGTCGCCGACTGCGCCAAAGTCAGTCACGCTAGCGGTGTCGCGCAGCTTGGACTGCACTGTGCGGGCCACGGCACCAGTGCCTGCTTGCAAGAACCCGATCAAGGCCGAGCCGCCAGAGGCTGCAAGCGCAGCCAAAGTAGGGCCGTTGGAGCCGTTGATGTTGTCGGCAGTCCAGATCAGCACATCGGTGCTGTCGGTCAACTCCATGTAATACTCAGAATCGTCGCACCACACCGCCGCCTCACCGCGAGAATCCAAGATCACCGGGTTGGTGTTGGCCGTAGCGCCCGTCGAGTCGGTGTAGGTCGCCAACGGAGTAGTCGTGCCAGCAGCGTAGGTGTACAACTTACCGCCCACCAACGGCTCACCGTTAGCGGCAAAGAACTGCATTACCGGGCTGGGGATCAGGTTCGTGGTCATGTTATTGGTTTCCGAGTTGATTGGCGAATTATGGGGCCAAAGCGTTGGTCGAGGTCGCGTTAGGAGCCAACGCATTAAAACCCACAGACTCCTGAACTTTTTTAGTAAGTGCACGTTTTTCAGCAAAGTCTGCTGCCGTTTTAGCTAATGGCACTCTCAATTGCGCTAGCTTGTCAAGTGCTTTATTGACCAATGTGCCTGTATTTGAGTAATTAATTGCCCTTGGGTCTTTTACCAAGGCATCGCGCAGGGTATCGCGCAAGTCAACTAAGGTATCGCGCCCTGTCTTGCCAAACATATAAGTTAACTTGTCCTCTTGATCCAAAGCGTTTATTGCGGTATTTAGCTTGGCAAAAGACAACTGACCGCTTGCATTTTTTGTAAGCTGATCCTTCAAATGCTGGATTGTCTGCCCTTGCAACTCAGCGTAGGCTTGCTGCCCCTCTGGGCCACCTTTCTTGAGCAACTTGGTAACGGTTCGCATTTCTTCTAAGCTGCCATCCAGCACAACATGGTCAAACACATCGCCCAATGCAACGGCCCTGTCAGCATAACCACCGCGAGTGCCAAGCAACTTGGCAACCCGGTAAGTGTTTTCAAAGTCATTGCCAAATTCAGTACGAAGTCTCCGAGCCTTTTTGTAAAGGTCGCCGCCAGCGTTCTCCGTAGCCTGGTCAATCAGCAACTTTAGCTGTCGAGCGTGTACGGCATTGGGTGTGCCTTGTTGCGTGTTTGCCCCAATCTGTTGGTAAATGTCTTCTAATGCGCGGACTGACATTGTTCCAGTTTTATTTGGGTCGTTTAACGCTAATTGCTCATTGACAGCATCAATGATTGGTGCCAGTTTTGACCGCACAGTTGGCGATTGGTTGTTAATGTAATCAGATATTGATTGGTAAGGAACCTGCTGCAAGGTTTCGCCAGAGTTGTCAGCAACATCGTATGCGGCCTTGAATGCAGCCTTCTTCTTGTCAAACTCATTTGTAAGTGCCTTATCAACGATGCTGCCAATTTTTTTGTAAGCACTTGGATCAGCGTATTCAGCGCCAGTCTCGCTAGCCATCTGCTCAAACTTGTCAAGGATTGCAGATTTTTGCTGCTCCTTAAACTGGATCAGTGGCTTACCGACGCCCTCCGGCTGTGCCTTGGCAATGTCAGATTCAAACTGTTGCAGTCCGAGTTCTGGGGCCTGCTCACCCTTGGTGAGTGGTATGCCAAGTCGCTGCGCCCGCTCTTGGCGCAACATTGCTGCGTTTGTGGTGGCAGCGCCCATGCCGGACATTTGCTGCTGCGGCCTTGCAAGAGCATTCTGGATTGGAGCAACTGCTTTAGCCGAAGCTGCGGCCAACTGGTTGACTGCGCCGGGGGCTAGTATCCCAGCAGCGGTCATCTTGCCAACGGGAACGCCAGCCAGCGGGCCAAGAAACTCGCTAATGCCAACACCAATTTGCTGTCCTGTTTCTGTACGCGGTTGGTAGAATTGCGCCTGCGTGCGCCTAGCCATTTCCTCCCCGGCCCGCACACCCGCTGGAGTCCCGTATTGGCCGCTAGTTAGGCCACCATACAGTCCAGCTAGCGCGGATGCAGGGCCGCCGACAAGGCCGCTAGCAATTACGGCAGGGGCCTCTAGCACCCCAGATATGCGATCCCGCATTGACGGGCCTGCCTCTGCTGGCCTGACAACTTGGCCGGGTATACCAGAAGATAATTTTAACTCTTTAGCCATGTCCGCAAAAATTTGCGCGTTGGCGGTATCCCCCGCCGAATGGGCCTTGAGCGTAGCCTCTACAAGTTCGTCATAGGTAGCCATTATGGTGTTAGCCCGTAAAGTCTAAGCGCAGCAGCGCGATCCTCCGGAGATGAGGCAGAACCTGTTGATGCTTCAATAGCCTTCCTTGTAGCTTTAGGTGGGCGACCGTAAGAATTTTCAAGATTGTTCGCGCTACGTTTTACCATGTTTTCAATAACTTTAACCTGCTCGTCAAAACCCGCTTTGCTTGTAAATTTGCCAGACCATGATGCTGGGTTTGCAATTTGCGATTCAATAAGTCCCAGATCAGGGCCGGTCAATGCGCCAAGTGTGTACAAGTCTTTAATGCCCATCAACAATGAAATATATTTGGCATTCATTCTGGCTGTATCTGCTCCGGTAGGAAGCCATTTTGCGCTAGTAGACGGGTTTAATTTAATTTCGTCCTTAAATTCTTTAATTGATCCAATCAAACCAGACAATTGCATATCAGTTTGAACAAATTTTTCTGGCGCTGACTTTTCCTTCCCGCTTACAGGTGCGCCGGGAACTCTTGCCCCACCTTCGGCGGGCAAAGGCATTGCGGCTGGTGCCCCCTGTGCGGGTTGACCCGTTATGTTTGCAGGCGCAGCACGTTGCCCAGAAATACCAGCGCCAGACGGCGGCGCTGCAAATCCTGTCATAGGCCCATAGACAACAGGAGTTGCAACACCAGTTCTATTGTCAATAGCAACATAGCCATTTGGATCTTCGTGGATTGTTTTATTGGGATTTGCCCTTTCCCATGCAAACTTGTCTTGATCCAATTTCAGGCGCTTTTGTGCAATGTCTAGATTTGCACCGCCAGTCCCCATGACCTGTTTGCCGTTAAACATAAGAGGCGTTGATGCGCCAGTCTTGCTATTTACTGACAGTAAACCCTGGGGCGTTTCTTGCACAGTCAGGGTTGGGTTATCTTGTTCCCATTTAAGTTTAGCTTTATCAAAATCTAACCTGTTAGTTGCAATTAGTTTTGTGGTTTGATCTTTTAAGTAATTTTCCATTCCCATTGAATGCTTGGACTTCCATTCGGTAAAGCCAGCGGGATCAAAAGGAATATTAGCCATTGCCTTTTCAAGAGGAGCTAATCTTGAAACAATACCGCCCAGCACCGGATGCTTGTATTGTGCCTCTAACCAAGAGGCTGCTTGTTCTGGTGTGTTCACATCTGCCAACTGACTTTTAAATTGAGCGGCTGCTACTGTTCCAACTTCTCCTTCTAATTTTTGCCGCTCCAGCCCCGCCTTTTCCCTTTTGGCTTGCATTTCTAGCACAGCCGGTATCTGAGATGCAGCACCACTTCCCGCCAAATGCCTTACCAAACGATTAACGTCTAGTTCCCCAGTGTCGGGGTTTACTGCTTGCCTATAGCCTTCGCTTAATGCGTTTGCGGATGCGTCTGACCTCTGGGCAGACCCTAGCTGGTACTGCGCCAAGGCGTTTTGGTTCTGCGCGGCAATGTTCTGGTTTTGCGCGTTTTGAATTGCAACCATCTGCGCGTATTGCGCCATCGGATCAGCAATCTGAATGCCCTTGTAACCCCCGGCAATGCTTGGATCAATTGGCATAAATTACCCCACGCTGCTCATGTAATCGTTAGGAAGTGCTGGCCCACCATAGCCAGTCGGTGCTGCCATACCTCGGTTGCCAAACATATTCAGCAAATTTTGGCCTTGGTTGTAGTTGATGTACTGCCCAACCCCACCGCTGGCTGCGTTAGCCGCACCCATGTAGCCGGACGCCCTAGCGTTAGCCGCGCCCATGTAGTTTTCGCCCATGTTGTTAGCCATTGTTTGCCCAGCTTGGCCTACCGTGTTGCTGGATGTTAGCGCCTGACCCGCCAGACTTTGCAATGGCTGCAACTGATTACTGCGGTTGGTCTGGTAGCGGTTGAATGCGTTGTTGTACTCTTGTGAAGCTAAGTCTCCACCGTACCGTGTAGCGGCCTTTAGAGCGCCACCAGATATAAGACCACCCCGCGCCGCAGCGGTGCGGTCTAGCCCTTTAAGTCCCTCGCTCATCCTGAAAGCGTAGCCTGGGTCTGCTTGGAAATCAGCCATGCTAAAGTCTTTAGAATATTTGCCAAAGTCTGGGGCACCAGCATTGCTACTTAGCCCAAGGTAGTCCATCAGTCGGTTCTGGCCTGTGATGCCAGCTTTCCGAAACGGTTCTTGCAGGGCAACAGTCCGGTCAAACTGCTGCTGCTGAAGATCGGCAGCGCGGCCTGCCGCGCTGGCTTGTGTATTGGCAGCAGCATTGGAGGATATACCACCAATGACCGCACTGCCCAATATGGCAGCAGGAATGGTAAACCAAGGCATATTAATGCTCCTTCAAAATTTGGGCTATCGCCTTGACTTGTTCAAGGTCTGGCGTGCCGATTAGCACATCATCAACCTCGGACTCATCGGTGCAATTGGTGGCGTGTATACAGTACCAGACAACATCTGTCACCGCCCGCACACCGTGGTGCTTACCGGCAGCTACCGTCAAGCAATTAGGCGCTGACATTACCGTTGAAACACCGTCCACTACTAGTTCAATCGTACCTTGCGCCAGCACAGATAGGTGGTCGTACTTGTGGGAGTGCTGGATTAGCCACTTGCCTGCCGGTATCCGCGTTTCCTTGGCGTAGACGCCGCTGCTAAAGTGATGTGCAATCATTGTGTTACCGCCGTCATTGTTGGGGCCGCTATGTAGGTGACGCGCAGTTCGTCACCAGCGGCCAAGGTGAACATACCGTAGTAGCTGCCAGTGTCGTAGAACAGCGTATTATCGCGGGACAACTGTAACTTAGATACGCCCCCGCCGCTGATGACTACCTCAAGCGGCCCGCCGGAAGTGTTGGTGTAGGTGAACGGCGAAGTGCCGACTACGATAGGCGTAGGTAGCGTCAGTGTAGCGTTATGCTGACCGCCACCCGTTAGTTCAAACAGGTTTAGCAAAAACCGATACCAGTCCCGCGTGACCCGCTTGTCATCGTCTACCAGCAGAACCCGCGCCGACGGTATGTTGGTAATGTTAAGCATCGGTAGCACTCACATGGAGTTCCGCGCCCATGATCGCTATCTTATTGGCGTCTGTGCCACTGATCTCGTAGACCCTATCGCGCAGCTTGAGCGTCATCCCCAGCCGTCGCCAAAACACGCGCTGCCCCGTCTGACCAGTAGCGCCCATTGATCGACTGTGGTAGTTGCTCCAAGTGTGCCCACCGTCATCTGACCAGCGCAACAGCACTTGTGGGTTGCTAGGCGTGATGATTGCCACTTCATCTATCAGATACGCCCCGCCCTCAGTAATCAAAAAATCATCGTTTTCGGCTAATAGAAATTGTGGAGTTGAATCGTTGACCGGATAGACCGTCCCAACCTCGCAGTCCAGTTGCAGCGCGTGTTGGGTGGTGCGCTTGAGCGTGTTCTGCCCCGTCGCCAACGCCCGCCAAGAGCGCAGCCACTTCTGCTCAGAGCCGTTATCCGAGTACACATCCAAATCAAAAGCGTAGATGTTTCCGTTCTGGAAGTCACCTACAACAATCTCATCGTTGTAGTTCATCTGACAATTTGAACGATGGCGCAGAAACTGGCCGTTGCTGAATGACGCCCGCTCATGCCATGCTTGGGTGGCAACATCAAACACCCAGGTTGCGTTAGCCGAGGGAAACAGCAGCACATAGAAGGCGTGGCCCTCTTGCTGGTAGGTGTAGCCAATGGCGTCCGAGATGTTGCCGTACTGGGCTATGGCGTACTCAATAGCGTGCGTGCTAACCCGCGCCCCGGTGTAGCCATTGGCCCGGTAGACAATACCGCGCCCACGGGCATCAGAACCTAGCCAGAACAGGCCGTTGTCCAGTTTGGCTACCGAGTACGCCGCAGCACAGCCAATCTCGTTGTAGGCTCCTTGGATGCGTGTCAGCGGGAAGTCAGTAGCGCCAGAATCGTACCAGACCTCTACGCTATTGGTGCCAAACAGCCAGACCTCGCGGTGGTCAGCAATGATCGAAACTACGCCATCGGGGGAGCCTTCAGCACTAGCAAAGTCCAGCGGGTCAACTGCCGTACCGTCCAGCAGCGAAGTGATCCAAATGCGCTGACTGTTTGGTTCGTTGAATACAAAATAACCGTCCAGATAGCAAACCGTCACCGCGCCGGGGAAGTCCGGGTCAGTGATCTGCGCGAAGACGTAGGTGGACGAGTTGTAGATGTAGCTTTCCGGGTTACAGGCCACGAACAATTGCGTTCCGTTGTCGGACATACTGACCGGGCCGGTGCCGGACACCGTGCCGAGGTAGGTCGAGGCCCA
>Ga0114969_10001303_pt1 | contig 21176 bp, 23 predicted proteins | sample M_130807_MF_Meta_FD_87316 | JGI IMG/M metagenome (GOLD analysis project Ga0114969, IMG submission 87316) | Freshwater microbial communities from Lake Montjoie, Canada to study carbon cycling - M_130807_MF_MetaG | ecosystem: Environmental > Aquatic > Freshwater > Lake | place: Lake Montjoie...
AATTTCACCGATAGCATCATTGGCTGCTTCAATTTCTGTTTTAGCTTTAGCCAAATCGAATGCTGGTTTTGTTTCTGATTGGCATGCATATAAACTAGATGCAATCATTGCGAAGAACAATAGTTTTTTCATTTTTGTTTGTTTTTTGAATGTGCAATTAACTATACCTAAAGCCTCAAACAATAAAATTGACTTGCTTTTTTGTTCCTTCTCGCGATTTTGGGACAAAAATCAATAGAAATTATCTTTGAATGGCAATGCGGCGGTGGGATTCAACCCCCTTTTTTACTATTTAATAATACTTCAAATTATATTCACTACAATCAATTATTATTATTTAGTCTGCTGCATAAAACTTTCTATATAATTGTCCTGTTATAAAAACAGCATTGTTGTCCTTATTCTTATTTGCCCATGCTTTGAATTTAGGATGGTCATGAATAGTTTTATAGTCTTTTTCTGAAGTCCAATGTCCAATGGTGCAATTTCTATAGGTTTTAGTGGTATCGGATGCATCTAATTTAAAATGGCTGTAATAATTCTTAGGGAATCCCATCTCAGCCATAATCGCATTAATTTCCTTCAAGCTAGCGATATATGTTTTCTCCATATCTGCATTTTTTACGTCATAAAAGTGAATAGAGTTGATTGCTTTTTGAGCTGTGGCTGTCATGTTAAAGCCAATTGTGCCAAGCATTAGTAAAAAGATAATTTTTTTCATAATTGTTTTGGTTTTTTGATTTATCTAATATAAACTAAATTCAATATATAAATCTAAGATTTTTTCCTCAACTAATTTTCTCGTTTCCTAAGGTTACTGACAAGGGGATATACATGACTGCAATGTCATGTATCAACTTCAAAAAATCCCATAAAGGTAATTCCGCAATGGGTGAGTGCTGATTGGATTCACTTCCGTCGTGTTTATTGAAAATCAATTGGATGTAAAATTGGAATACATGACTATTTATCCTGCTCCACCTTTTTTTTACTAAAAAATAAAGCAAAACTGAGTTTTCGCGCAAATATGGTCTTTTAAAAGAAGGTAACAACTGTTATTAGAAAATTTTATTACATTTAAATATATTTAAAATACAATGTCATTTTTTTGCCATAAGTATTTATTAATCAATCATCAATTTCGCTTTAAACACTTCCTTATGACAGATATTCGTAAAACTAGAATTGAATCTATCGACCTATTAAAGGGATTGGTAATGATCATTATGGCCCTGGACCATGTTAGAGATTATTTTCATTATAGCGCCTTTTTTTTCGATCCAACAGATCCTATTAAAACAACATTACCCATCTATTTTACACGCTTTATTACAAATTTTTGCGCTCCCGCATTTAGTTTTTTAGCAGGCCTTTCTGCATTTATGGTTGGTAAAAGAAAAAGTAAAAATGAACTATCTCAATTTTTAATCAAGCGCGGACTTTGGCTAATTTTTGCTGAAATTGTCATTTTAAGTTTTGCTTGGCAATTTGATTCTAATTTTTCGTTGTTAGGGTTACAGGTAATTTGGGTATTAGGTATCAGTATGATTTTTTTAGCAGGGTTAATTCATCTTCCTTTAAATTACCTTCTTGTTTTTAGCTGTGTTTGCATTTTTGGACATAATTTACTAGATACTGTTCATTTTGATGGAAGTATGCTATGGTCATTCATTCATGAACAGCAATTTTTCCCTAACATCGCTAATCGTACTATTGTATTTGCTTATCCAATTTTGCCATGGTTTGCGGTCATGTCTTTAGGTTATTACTTTGGATCATTTTATGATAGCTCAATAGAGCCCCAAAGACGTAAAAAAATATTCAATACAATTGGAATAAGCGCATGGATTCTTTTATTAATTTTAAGATTCACGAATATTTACGGAAACCTTTTACCACGAGAAGATTATGGAAACTTTTCTCAGAATTTAATTTCGTTTTTAAACCTTACCAAATACCCTCCATCGCTCAGCTTTTTATTATTGACACTTGGAGCTACTTTACTATTTTTAGCGAATACTGAAAAGTTGAAAGGACGAATCGTTGATTTCTTTTGTGTATTCGGGAGAGTCCCCTTTTTCTATTATATCATACATGTCTATCTAATACACCTGTTTGCTTTAATAGCTGCTCAAGTCACTGGATTTGGTTGGAAAACAATGATCTTGAAAACGCCAGTTTGGTTTTCGCCCGATTTAAAAGGATATGGCTTTAGTTTACCAATAGTATATTTAGTTTGGATCGGGGTGATTGTAATACTTTATCCAATTTGCAAAAAATTTGATCGGTATAAACAGGGTAATAAAGATAAATGGTGGTTGAGTTATTTATAGCTTTACAATGTATAATATGGTGTTATTAATCCTTCAAATATATTTTTGGAGAATTAATCATTTTGTCGGAATCTGAAAAAAATAGTATCATGAATGAATTAATAAAATGGCTTCAAGAAAATCAGCTAGAAAAATATGCTGATGTTTTGAAGGAAAATGATATTGAGTCTATTGATTTTAAACAATTGACCCAATTAAAATTATCTTTCTTAATTATATCAACCTATTTTTAAAAGTAATACTTTGCCCTAATAGCATGTATACAGCTTATAGTTTATTTCAAGAAGGTTTCTATTTAAACTTATTTTGCATTATAGCTAAATGTGCCATTACAGAGTAAAACTGTAGGTTTTGCATTGTCATACATTGAATAAGTACCAGCAATAAGCCCTGGATAAACATTACTTGTCAAAGAAACAACCAATTTTACATTTGAGTAATTTTTGTTATTAATAGTTACATCACTATTAGAGTTAGTAGTGGTAATTGAGTTCGTCCCATTTAAATTTATCTCTAATGTTAAATCGTTATTAACATCAAAACTACCTGAAAAAAAATAAAATTTTCTATAGGTATCAAATGGATCTGCATTAAAAAAGAAAACACCAGTAGTTGTTTGTAAAATTCTTGTAATGTTTGATGAGGAAAAACTAGTCCCACTTGCTGTTTTCATAGTAATCAATCCGCTTGAACTACTTGAATTTGTACTGGATTTACTACAAGACAAAAGAAATAGGAACCCCAATAAGTAAAATACTCTTTTCATGATTTTTGATTTAATAAATCCTTTGGGGGTAATCAAATATATGAATTAATACTTATTTAAGATATAAATAATCCCACTTAAGAAAGTGTATATTTTTTATTCCTTTTGATGAAATTACTATCCTTTTCGACTATTTCATCCCAGCTTCACTCTTGAATTTGGTGAAGTATACTTTTAGATTCGCTTCTGATTTGAATTTCGTGAAATATACCTTCCAGTCAGCCTCGGATTTGAAGGTTGTCCAGAACCAAATTCCCGAATAGGGTTTTGCCTCAGATTTAAATTTGGTATCAAAAACAATCATATCCGCTTCTGATTTAAATTCGGTGACATAAATAACTTTATCTGCTTCTGATTTGAAGGAAGTTTTGTAAACTTTTTGGGCTTTTATGGTAAATGCACCGAAAAGTAGAAGCAATATCGTACAATATGTTTTCATTTACGAAAATTTAGGTTTTTTTGAATATGACTGTTAATGCAATATTTTCAAACGTATTTGTATTATATAGAACTCATCTTGGTATTAAGGACACAAGAGTATAATCTATGATACAATATTTCAATGCTATATTCTTTTACATATAAAAACTGCCACTGTTGTAAGTTCTGTAACGTCATTTCTTGTATCTAGATCAAACACTTCTATATTATTAATATTTACATTTCTTAACATATTTATAATATCTTCTATTTCAAATGAAATGTGTTCAATACAATCATATTTTCTAATATAAGTGTCATTATCAATTTCTTTTACGAAATAATTATGATGAATTTTTGAAACTTTCGATTCTTGATCAAATTCACCATTGCTTATAATCACATAATTTTGTTTATCAATTATGTTTATATGATCAGGCCAATTTTTCTCAAGGTCATTTTTGGTACAAACATCAAATATAAATACACCATCATCTTGAAGCATTTCTGAAACGTTAAAAAATAACTTTTCCCATAAAGTTTTACTAAGCAAGTGATTAATCGTATCATATAGCGATGCAATAATATCGAATTTGTATTCTTTATTTTGATAATTTGATATGTCATCATTTATAAAAATATGATTCGTATATTTCATTAATGCTTGATTTAGCATTTTATCAGAATGATCTACTCCTATGTAGTAATCAATATAGTCATTATAATATTCTAGCAATTTACCTGTACCGCAACCTAAATCAAGAAGGTTGATATTTTTTGTACCATTTATAAAATAATCATCAAGAAAGAGATGTTTTGCCCCCCAAAAATCTGGTATAAATTCGTCATATAATGACGCTATTTCATTATATTTATTTCTAAATTTCATAGTATAAATGTACTTAATTTTGTATAATTAAAATTATAAAAACAACATGGTTAATACGAATATAGAAAAGAATAAAACAGAAAAAATTTCACACATACAATCGCTAATTACTGATACAATATGGCTACAAGACAAAATTAACGAAATTAATGATTTTGGCCCTAACATTAGTTACAATAAAACTATGTCGCTAGAAACTAAAATTATTTTACAACAAACAAAAATATCTATTATTGAATCCTTCTGGCATTACTTACTTAATAAGTATAAAATCACAACTAATAATTTATTATTTTATACAATTGATAATAAGGTAAGTATAATTGATACATCATATTTTAATAACTCAAAAAATGTTGAATCATTACTAGAAAGATTTCCAATTAGTCAGGATATAAATGAATATGATAATAAATATGATCACATATTAAGTATAGCAAATAATTATTGGTTAGATCTAATTAGAAAAGAAATTGAAAAGTTTGAAAGTATATATTTAAGTAATCCGAAAAATGGCAATCAATTATTTTTAATGAAACAATTATATACTCAATTAGAATCATACTATTTACTTGAATCTGAAAGAGAAAGTTGGGTTGGGAACTTAGAGCAGGAATTTGCCCCTTTATACCGAATATATTTAAGAGGAATTAATTACAATCCAAAATTAATAACAAGAGAAAGTATTGAGAACTTTACTGATGCCTTATATAAATGTTTGAGAAAAGAAGCTGCAAATAATACTAATAATTTCATATTTTCAGATACAGACTTTAACAATTTTACAAATAAGTGTTCAATTCATATTAAAAATGAAAGTATCGAAAATATTAAATTACAACAGATAAATGAAAGATATGATTCAACTATTTTAGGTTGTCCAGCTGTATTTAGCAAAGTTAATATTAAATATAAATTTAGTCAATTATTAAAAGATATTTTTTATTGGCAAATGGATTTATATAAAGAAATATTACTAGTTATTGATTAAATAATGAAAACATTAATTATACACCCAAAAGATAAAACAACAGATTTTCTCAAACATATTTATTGTAATTTAAAAAATGTTACAATAATTGATGGTAATGTTAGTAAATCTGAAATTAAAGATTTAATCAAATGTCATAATAGAATTATATTTTTAGGTCATGGAACAACTAGGGGGTTATCTAGTTTAAATAAATTTGATTATAAAGGTGAATATATAATTGATCATACATTTAAACAATTATTAAATAAAAATCAAGAAAATATATATTTATGGTGTGATTCTGATAAATTTATACAAAATAATAACCTTTGTGGGCTTAATTTTGGAATGTTTATTTCAGATTTAGTAGAATCAAAAAAATATGGGATCAAAAATTGTAAAAAAATCGATATCGAAAAGTCAAATATCTATTTTAGTAAAATTTTAGCAAATTGTATTTTAAAATCAAATTCAGATATATATCACATTTTGAAAAATAAATATTTAACATTCTCTAAGAAGAATAAAATTGAAGCTTTTAATGTACAAAGAATATTTTATAAATAATTTAATGTTAACTATACTTTAGTATTTTTCTATCAATAATTAAATTAGGATTGTTTTTCATCCAAATTTTTAAATGTTCAAGTTGAATTTCATATTTAATTGTAAGATCTTTTTCAATATATTTATTTTTTAATTCATTTATATCATCTTCTAAGTCATGAATAAAATTCCGTGCAAAATCAGTCTTAAATTGATATTCTTTAAGTATTTTAATACCCATAATTAATTTTACTATAGTATTTAATATTCTTTCATAAACAAATTCATTTAATGATGTTTTTAAAATTTTGTCTAGTAATTTACCTACATTATTAAAAACAAATACGGCGTGTAATAATCCTGAAATATGCCTAGGATCATTTCTCCAAGGGGAGTAATAAATTTCTTCATTGGGGATTTCGCCATCAAACATATCACCATTTGCAATTATCATATTCAATAGATTATGCGAATATTCATGCACGATTGCTTCTGCAAGTAGATATTCATTACCAAATGATACAAGAATTGATCCATAATAATGAGCAGCTGTACATGATACATGTTTATCAGTATATGGTGATTCAATTACATGAATGTTTTGTAACACCTTTGATATATTAAAAGCAATTTCAGGCCAATTTTCATGTATTAATTTACTTGCTTCGAAAAAATATTTATAATTATCTAAAACTTCATTTCTACTTGTTAAGATATATTTTGTACCATCTGGATTTTTGTATAATGAAGACCATCCGTTTGTTATTATTGGATCTTCATGGTCTATTAAAATTTTACCCCCACTCATAAGTAATGATGGCGTTATATATATATTGTTTATTTCAATATTTGATATCCCACCTGTATTAGCTAGCTTTATGATTTCTTTTAAATCTTGATATTCATTTTGGTTTATAATTATAGTATATTGATTTAAAGTACCTACAAATTTTACATTTTGTATTAATTCACCAAGTATTTTATCAAAAACAATACCCATTATGGGTATATATAGCTTTTGGTTTCTAATTAAAATTAATGATTCAAAATTCAATTTTGATAACATGCATGCTCCTAATATCCATCTATTTAAATCTATTAAGTGATAATATAAAAAATCATCATTTTCATTTAAAAAGTCCATGTGAGGCAAATCTGCTTTTGGAATTATTTCTTTATTAATTAATCGGTTTTCTATACATTTTGAGATATATAACCAAAATCCGAATGATGGATCAGCAAAGATTGCTGTTAACGCACCTGAAGGAATCTCTCTGCTTTTTTCATAAATAGACTTAGCTAAAATTATGATTTTTTCTTCTTTTGAATTATTTATGATAAACTTCATAAATAAACTATACTTAATTAATCTTTGATTTAGATTAACGTTATTTATTTCGTTAATAAATTCAGCTTTTTCAAATACCTTTATACTCATATTAACTTAATTATTAAATAAATTATAAAATTGTGTTTCAGAATGTCCATTGTAATTTAATGTCTCGATTGCCTCGTCTAGATGTGTTAATTTACAAGTACCTAATATTATTGTATTAATATTAGGAGCAGATAAGCAAAATGCTAAAGATTTTTGAAAGTTATTTTTACCATAAAATGATTCATTAATGATAGCTGGAAATTTAATATCATTAATCTTCCCTTGACCAAAAGGAGCACTAGTAAAACATTTTATACTATATTTCTCAGTTGCTCTGATTAAGCTTATAAATTTATTATCAATATATTGTGTTGCTTTAGTAAATGCATCAGTTTTTAATATATTAAATGGAAATTGAATTGCAACAAAATTATCTCTTATGCCATTTTTAATAGATAAGCTAATGAAATCATCTAATTGCAATCTTTTGTTACTATCAGATTCAAAAAATCCATCCCAAGTTGAAATTCCAAAATTTACAATTTGGTTATTCTCAATTTTTACACGCAGCCATTTAAAAACATTTAACATTACCTCTTTATATATTAAAGGTCCTACCTTTGCTAATAAATATTCTGGATTATGCAGGTAGTACAAATCAATTTTATTAGTATTTAATCTTAATAGGCTTTTATTGAGTTCATATTCCAAATATTCAGTATTGAATGATTGAAAATAATACGAATCAAATGATTCCTTATCGAATAGTCCTTTTGAAATATACATATCATGTATATATTGGTCTTCATTTATATTTGTATTAGAAAAATCGAATGGAACAAATCCCCCTTTTGTTGATATGTATATATCATTATTTTTTTGAATTAAAGCTCCTAATAATTTTTCAGATCTTGTATTTCTATAATTTGGCGCAACATCAAAATGATTTACACCTGATTTAATTGCTTTTTTAATTACTTCAGTTAATTGATCATCGATGCTATCAGTATCTGCCCCCTGGTAAAGACCAATTGATATCTTTGATATTTTCTTTTTTGATTCAAACATAATTATAATTAAAATAAAATCTATCCTTGTTAATTAATGTATTATCATCTCCTAACTCCCATCTCCTAAGAATATTATTTTTTAGATTATTTTTTTCATCAATATCTAAATTTTTAAATTTACATAGGGTTTCAATTATCCAATCTAATCTATCCTTAGGAATCCACTCTGGTGAAATAGAAACAAATAATAGCTCAAACTGCATTTCTGATTTAAATTCTAAGATTGGTAAAATATCAACATTAGAAATATATCCATTCCCTATGTTTTGAGATACGTTTTTTTTTAAATTAGAAATTGATTCGTTGTCATTTACAATCCAATTGTATTTTAAAATCTTTTCTTCTCTTATTAATTGAAAAAACATATTCCCAATATCTACCATTTTACCCCTTATATTTAGTGGGTTTAGCCAAATATTATAATTTAGTGCATATATATCATGATGCGCATCAAAATTATAAATGTTAAATTTATTTTTTGGGTATTTATCAATCAATAATAGTAACTCATTATGATCAATACCATATTTCTTTTCTTTAATTTTTATACTTCTAAGATTATTTATAATACTTTCGGAATATTGAATCAAAGATTTATGTTTATTAACGTATATTGATTCAGGACCACCCCAAAAGGCATCCAAATCTATACTAAGTATGTTTAATATATTATTCAAAGATTAATACTCTATATTCTTGGTTATTAATATTTATAAATGCATTATTGTATTTATAAATTATTTGATATATTTTGCTCGATAAATCTAGATGGTTTTCAATTTCTGTAATTTTATATGTTGTATAATTACTAAAATCAATATTTAAATTTTTATTTAATAAATGATAAATCTTTGTAGAAATAATAATATTTTCATTAACAAGATATAGACCAGACATGTATTCAAATTGAAGCTTTGCAAAGCTTTCTAAATTATACTTGACAGCTAAATTATAGTAAGATTCACTTAATTTTATAGTTCCTTGACAGTTAAAACTACATGGAAAATAATCAGGAAACAGACAAAATTCATAAACTAGGTATGATAGCTTATTTGCCCATGGGCTAAATTTTATTCCACTTGAATTTTTTAAAAGTAAATTTAACCACAATTCTCCTTCAGAGATTAAGTCATAATTTATACAACAACAACTTGGGTATTGATATAATAATCCTGCATCTAAATTTGTGGAATCTATTTCTATTGTTTGTGCAATTTTATTTGTATCAGGATTTTTTGAAATATAGGCAACGAACATTTCTGAAGAATCATCTTCCCATGGCACACTTTTTAAAAATGTATCACCTATTTCATTAGTCCAATCAACTTTTAATTTAAATGGAGTATGACTAAGAAATAAATTATGTTTTTTTGCAAATAATAATAGTATTTCATATTCCTTAAAAAAATTTATATGAATTCGCATCACATTTTTTATACCGTCAATTACACCTAGAACTTCAAGAAAATGTCTTTTTTCTATACTAGAAATTGATTCTATTAAACTTTCTATATCTTTTTTAATATCCATTAATTAAATATACAATTTGCAATATTATTATTGTTTAAAATCATTTTTATTTTGTCTTTTTTGATTATTTCAATATGTTTTTTATCTATAATTTTAATACTTTTAGCCATTGAGAATGTATCCAAGCTTTTAGCATTACTTTTTAATGTCGAATGAAATATAGATTTACTGATATCTAAATTACTTTTAGTTTTATCAAATTTAGAGTTTTCATACATATGAATTCCATTGTATTCTGTATAAATTATATTTTGTTTTTGGAAATGTAAAATTTGATTTGCATGGTATGGCAAATAATTATTTATTAAATCATATGTATTTTGAGCAAATTTTACCGCATTCTTACAATTAAATGAACAAGGAAAAAAACTTAATAATGAATATCCAAAATATTGCGAAACATAATTATTCCAGAAATTGTATGGTCCTTTTCCTTTTGTGTTTTCCAATACCAAAGGAACAAAATCGTTTTGTTTAATATAGGCTCTTTCTTTATTTTTATCGTAAAAATCAATACAACAGTTAGGTATACCCAATTCCTCGCCTAAAGCTGACTCGTCGTTATTTTCATCAGATCTCATTGCGTTAAATGATTTCTTTTGGCTGTTACTCACATATAACAACCATTCTCCTTTTTTAGGGTTTAAATTTCCGCCTTCTTGAAATTTATTAGACCAGCCAGCTTTCCCGATATCTTTTTTTAAAAAAATCTTTTCTTTTTTGATTTCAACATACAAACCTATTTTATTTAATATGCTTACTGTATTTATTATTTTTTTATCACTTAAGGCTATTCTTGCGACTTTGTGTCCTGCCCAAGATGACAAAATTTCTCTAGTTTGTAATAAACCTATATAATCAATTAACATTTCAAATTGTTCAATATTGAAATATGTTTTTTTTGAATTAATCTTCATTCTTTAACTTATACTTTTTCTAATTTTAATATAACTTTATTTTCTATGTGTGTAATAAGCTCAAATAGATCTTCACAATATACAGATGGATTATTAAACTCGTTTATTTGTGAATATCTATGCGGGTAATAACCTCCACCACAGATATTTACGACTTTACAATTTTGACATTTTGAACTCAAGCCACTTTTCCCCAATTGTCTATCTTTTACCCCTTTTTGTAATAAAACCTCGTCTAGGTCATTATTAAGTACATTTAATCCAATATTTTGTGCACCCGGAAATACCGATTTCATAGTATCTACTTGTTCGTAAGCACCATTAGAAGAAATTGTAATCAAACCAACTTCTTCAGTACCCAAGGATTCAAGTGAACCTTTATGGCCAAAAAGTCTATATAGTATTTCTTCAAAGAATCGGATTCTGATATGACTCTTATATCCGTTGAACCAGTCATCAAAAATTGATATCATCCATCTGCCATATTTAGTATAATCATTTTCTCTATGACTGATTGGAGGATTATCCCAGTTTGCATGTGGTAGCAGAAAATCTATAATTGGTGGTTCAAATTGACTCAAATACCTCCATGTATTAATAGGATCTGCACTAACATCAATTACAGTCAATATACCAGAAAATATCTTAGAATTTTTTAAAAATTTCAAACCTTGCTCAACATCTATGCCTGAACCCTTTCCGTTATGATAAAAACGATTTACATCATTAATTTCTGGTGGACCATCATAGCTCATTCCTACAAAAATATCATTCTCTTCAAATAAATTAATAAAATTTTGATTAATAAGTGTTGCGTTGGTTTGAATTCCTATAGTGTATCTATGATTTTTTAAATTACTTTTTAAAACATTTATATATTCTTCAAATTTTTCTAGCCCTACTAATAATGGCTCACCACCATGTAATGATATTGATATATTATTAAAATCATGTTTATTAGAATGCTCTACAATTCTATCAACCACTTTTGTCAATATATCAATACTCATTATTTTTGGCATTGATTTCCAACTATCATCACCCATATTGTATTCATAACAATAAGAACAATTCAAATTGCACCTGCTTGATATTTTTATAACAAAACTTGAAATAGGGACCACTTAATTAATTTTTATATTTTTTTCAAGCCAGGTTTTTCTATGGCTATCTACAATTTCTTTTATCGTTATTTTAGAATCATCTAATATTTCATCATGAAACTCCATAAAAAATGGCTCTAAATCATATAAATTTTCACTGCTCACTTTTTTTATAAAATTGTCAGTGATATTTGATTCATAAAAACGAAAAATTCTTTCACCTACTTTTGTAAAATGCGTTTTTGATAATGAATCACAAGCGTATTTAAGTTGAGAAGCAAGCATTGCAAATCTTCTAAGCGCTATATTTTTTTCTTCTTCTGAAATTACCCCTTTTTCTATCAAGTTTAACCAAAAATTCGAAGCTTCAGAAAAAACAACAAATCCATGAAATACTCCATTTATAGGTCTAGGATCGTCTCTCCATGGAGAGTAAATATTACAATTTTCCCAACCAGAACCATGTTTTTCTCTATCTATTAAAGGATCAATATCTTGAAGTCTAAATAGCTTTTGATGACTAAATTCATGAATAATCATTTCTGCTACTAAAAGGGGGCTATTAGACGCAGAATACCAAAACATATCATCTATGGATGAATTACTACTACTTGGGAGTGCTCCATTTGGTGGTATTAATGGAACAAATGAGTTCTTAATTTCTATAAAATATTTGATTAATGAGGGTTCTGCTATAGCTATAAAATCCAGTGCCTTTTCTAATACTTGAATTTGCTCAAACAAGTATTTGTTAGGTACATTTTTTCTTCCAGGATCTGAAGATGTTAATCTAGGTAGTTGCTCTCTTCCATTGAAATTTATTAACGCTACTTGTGAAAAAATATCAATTGAAAATGAATATTTTTTAGAATGTGGGATCTCAAAAAAGTAGTTATTATTTAAATCTTCTATTTTAAATGAATCAAATTTATTAAAATTAATTCCATTTATTTTCCATAATTCAAATTCGCCGTTATTATAATCAAAATATATATTATTGGATTCAATATAATTATTGTTATCATCACATATATTCCAGCCAATATATGAGCCAGGAAGAATGCCTGTTGGTGTTAATTTAAATAAACATTTTATATCTTCTCTGCCATCATTTAATATTTTCAAACCAATAATGAATAAGTCTAATCGTTTTAATAAGTATGATAAGATATATTTTGATTCAATATCAACCCATATACAATAATTAGAAATAATTTCATTTTTATCTTCAAATTTTATTGCCAAATAACACAATGTTATGTATTGCCTACCTTCAGGCGATAAAAAAACTGCACTTAAATTATCAGAACTTGTTTTTTTTATATAGTTTATTTTCTCAGCTAGAATTGGTGTATTTTCAATTTTCAATAAATGATTTAATACTACAATTAATTCTTGTAAAATTCTTAAATCTTTTTGGTAAGTCCACTCTTCATGACCACTACTCAAATTATTTATTTCATTAATATCCATGATACAAAAATATTAAAATATTGATATTGCAATTTCTCCGAAATTATTGTGAAACTTATCTTTTGGAGGGGTAAATAAAATGTCAAAAGCTATTGTTATCCGCTCCTCATTTTTAATAGTAGGGGTAGAATTGTGTTCAATAAATGAAGGAAATATAACCAAACCACCTTCTTTATTAATAATTTCTATTTTTGATTCACAAAAATCCTCTACTCCAGGAATACGAGTATCCAATGGTAAATGATATATAGTTGCTGTTTTTTTTGTTTTCACAAAATACACCCCGGAAACATAACTATATGGGCCAGCATGACTGTGTCTTTTTAATACAGCCCCATCTTGTAGTCTATTAGCCCAACTTTGATACAATAATGAGGAATTTTTATGATTTAATTTTTTTAGATATGTTCCTACTTCTTTTTTTACAAATTTTTTAAGAGTTGCAATAGATTTGTTTTCTATATCTAGAAAATTATATGTATGCCATTTTGTTGTTAATCCTTCAGTTAGTCCAGCTATTTGTATTGATTTTCTTTTATGAAATGCGCTATCAAGTTGCTCAATAAACTTTATTAAATCTTTATTCAGAATTGTAGCATTCTTAATTTCACTATAATGAAATGGAATGCTCCATAAATTGTTGAGTCCATATTTAATCATATCATAAAATTTGGAAAAAAAAAACGAACTTAAATAAACTTAAGTTCGTTTTTTTTAATGAAATCTGCAATTATTTATTCCTTGTTTTTTTCAGTTGATTTTTTTGAAGCAGCAGATCCTGATACAAATGAACTATGTCCTCTTCCGGAAGAAGAACTATGCGAACCATGTGACAAACCTACAACATCTGGTTTTGCAAGATCATTTGAAATTCTTTGTAATACTTCGCTATTAGTATTTTCAATATCTTCTAGCGAAAGATTACTCTTTTTTAAAAATTCGTTTTGTTTCATAGTATTTGAAATTTGCGCCTACTCTTGATAGGTTTTCGGCTACCCCTTATTTCAAACTAAATATAAGAATATTTTATATCAAATTAAAAATTTTAAATATAATATTAAATAATTATATCCGTAAAAGTACACTTTACAATATACCGTTTATGCGTATATATTTATTTAGAATAAAATAAAAAATTGAAATACAAATATTTAAATATATATAATATATATATATGATATTTTTTCAAATCTTTAGAAAAAAATAGAATAATACTGTAGCGAGAATAAAAAATGATTCAGAAATTCGGCTTCAAGGATTACAATGCCTAGCATTAGCAATTCCGTTATTTGTTATTGCTAAATTGATGAATTTTCTCTCTAAATGATGCCTTAAATTTATTCTTATTTTCTTCTTCATTAAACCAGGTTTCATGAAGAGACTTTTCTACTTCTATAACAACTCCCCAAGTTTCTAATAAAGCTTTATCACCTTTATCGATTATAGTTTCGCAAAAATTCCAACAAATGAAGGCATATAATTCATATTGAATGATTTCATTTTCGTCATCTGCATTTTTATAATTTCTTGTATATTTTTGGTTCCTGAATTTAGGATATTCCATCCCAGTTTTCAGAATGTCTAGATAAGTAGTATCAAAAATGTCATAATTTGAATTCTCTTTTTCTTTATTCCACATAATAATGTAAAGTAAGATTGCTACTCCTGCTAAAATTGTAGAAACGGAGCTTACTATTAAATTTACGAGATCATAATTAACCATATTTAATTTGTTTTGTTAAGTTTATAGATTTTGGAATTTTTTCAATAAAGCTTAAAAGCAATAAATCTTTATTGTCTCTTTGGTAAAGCTCAAAATATATTTGTTCAATTAATCTTTTTATTTTCTCTTTAGTCAATTCACGGCACTTTTTTCCCTCGGCAATCATCAATACCATTTCTGTATTTGTTGTTGAATCTAAGGATGGTAAAATATAAGGAGTGTCTTTTAATATTTGTGTTTTGTTTCTCAAATAAAATTTTATTCGGTTTATTTTTGATATATCAAATTTATCCTTTGGTTTTTCAACTTCTAGAATTAAAAATCTTTCTAATTTGTTTATTTCGTTTAATAAATAATTATAAAACATGGTACCAATACCTTTATTTCTATGCTTTTCTTCGACTGCAAAATAGTCTAATAAAATAAAATTACTTTCCTGTAAATTCCAAATTAAAGCAAAGCAATTAACTTTGGTATCTTCAATACCAACATGTAGAATACTCTTTTGCTTGTTAATTCTTTCTTTGATTATATCTAATGGATGTCTTTCGTTACTAGGGAATGAATTTATATATATATCCAATGCTTCTTTGACAATGGCTATATTAGATATATTACATTTGATAAATTCAATCATTTGATTTTGGTGTAATTCTAGGTTAATCCTAATTTGATAAATTTATTGAAAAACTTTTTATAGTTTGGGTCACTTGTGGTAATAATAATGTAAAAGGATATGTTATATGCCATCTCACATTCAGTATTTAGTTAAGCAAATATAATAATTATTTTAATTAACAATCTTTTTAAAAACCGTTTAATTTATCTCTTTTTTCTTTTCCTAAGCTAGGTGGGGCCATATTAATTTGTATACATTCTTCTTGTGTAAATTCTTTTTGAACTATATCTAACTAACATAGGCAATAAATATTTTAGTCATTTTTGGGGTATTATATTTATTCAAAATTGATTAATTAGACAAATTGCATTAGAATAAAATAAATTTTTATTTTTACAGGATACAAATAAAATCTCCTATTTTATTGACTTGCCGATAACGGAAGCTGAATCTAATACCTTGCTTTTTATTTTAACAGTTTGTCCCATTCCAAAAAAACATACAAATATTTATGGTGTAATAAATAATCTCTTCATAATATTTGATTTACAATTTTATACTTTAAATTAAAATCATCAATTTCCTTTTGGGTAATTAAATTTTTAGATACAAATTCGTTCCAATCTTGTTTAAACACATCCGCTTTAGTCATGTTATTCCATTCTTTGCCAAATTCCTTATCTAGTAGTTTATTTTTATATTCAGAAGCCGCTTTAGCATAATTTCCATCTAATAAATAGGAATGACCTAAGTTAATTATACTCATGCGATAAGAGTCAAACTCCTCTTTGTTTAGAAATGTACCTTTACTATCTCTCCCAAGTTTTATATAATACTTAATTAATGATAAAAACATATCTGAACTTTTTGTATAATCTTTCCCTATTAAATAAAACCAGGCACTTGCTGCAACTTGAGTTGCATGTTCTTCGTTATTTATGTCAATTGTAGCTGAACTATTTTTAATTGCATCATATGCTTCTTTAAATAGCAGTATATCACAGGGACATTCAATAATAAAGCCATCATGATAATAAACAGAATCTTTTATATGAGAATAAAGGCCACGCTCACTGCCATAATTTTTGTCAAATAAATGATATGGCCCTTTATATCTATTACCATTAATTGCATTAATAATTTTCACAGTATCATTGATAGTATTTACAACAATATCTCTCTCTATTGTCTTCCCATTAATGCTAGCAAACATATTTATTGTATCTGAATCTAATTTAATATTATTTATAAAATTAGCAAATGAAGCAGGGTTAAAGTTAATAGAGTTTGTTATTATATATAATAAACCAATAATTTCTTTGAAATTAAACTCTTGTTTAAAGTTATAGTCATTAGAAACTAGCTTTGACACAATACCCCGATTTATATAATATTTTATGTTAACTTCTTGAATAATATCTTCTAAATTTAGGTTAAATAATCCATCTTGTTGATTAATATTAAGGCCATCAAAAATTATTCCTTTATTCTTTTTTGAAAAATTAAGTAGCGAATTATAAAGTATTTGAGCATTCCCAATCTTCTTTTTGTTCTTAATGAAATCGTTGATAATTTCTAAGCCTTCTTTATTTTTACCACTTAAGAATAAAGCTGCAGATTTTACTGTAATTGCCTTTGGTTCATATGGATTGATAATTAAAACTGAATCCGAGTAACTAATTGCTTTTGTTGGCTCACCTTTACTTAAATACGCTTCTGATAGAAAGATAAAATAAGCATATTTATTACCATACTTATTATTTTCAATCCTTGAAAGACCAATATTAAAATATTTAATAGCTTGATCATAATCTTTTTTATCAAAAAAAAGAAAACCTGACTTGATGGGGTCTACTACAGATGTTTCCACTTCATTTCTTAACTGAGATATTTCCTTTTTTATTTTATCAATTTCTTTTTTTAAATCATCCGAGTAAGTAAAGTCTGGGTTAATTTCTTTAACTGTTTCAGCTATTGTGGCAGCTTTTTCAAGATTTCCTTTATCAATCTCATCTATTGCAGAAGCATACTTTGTTATTATCCCTGGACTAACTTCTTTATCTGGCATGGAAGGTTCAATAAAAGGGACTTTAAGGTTGTTGCTTAAATCTTTCGCAATTTTTGTTTTTACTGTTAACCATTGGGTTAATTTACCTTCTTGTTTATTAGAAAATTTTATGTCACCATTTTCGATACTAGTTAGACGAGCATTAATGATAATATCATCGTTTAATACAAATATATCTCCTACTAATATAAAATTTATACCAAGTAATTTTCCTACCTTAACCGTAGAAACTTTATCAAATGATTTGCTGCTTTGCAAATTTTGTTCCTTAAGTATTTTATTCAGTTGACCTCTTTCGACTAATTGCATTTTTTTCCCAGACACATTCAGCTCAATATCAGATATCAACATACTACTTAATGCCTTCCCTAGTCCATCATACTTTGGATTACCAGATAGATTCTCGAAATCAGATATTGCCACACGTAAAACTTGTGATTTTATAAGATTTGAGGATAGAATAAATAGAGATAGAAAAAGAATTTTTCTCATAAAAATATTTTTATATCAAATAAAATATTAGTAAATTTAGCAATATTTATTCTTATATCAAAATATAATATTATGCTTGAAAGTTACTTTAATCCACTACTATTTTATGTCCTAGTACATAAAATAATCTTCACATCTTTCTTATCCATAGTTTATATTTTTGGTAGAATTTTTTCAAGTAAAACAGTATGAAAAAATATTTTATATTAACATTTTTTATTTTAATTCAAATTAATTTCGTCAAAAGTCAAAATATACGAATCGCAATTTTAGATTTTGATAATCTTACGAATAATGCAAAATATGATGGACTTGGTAAAGCTCTAAGTAGTATGCTCATATCTGATATAGAATCAAATATTTCTTCTAAGAAAATACAACTAATTGAAAGAGGTCAACTGAATAAAATAGTAAATGAACAAAAATTACAGAAGACAAAAGCGATCGATAAGACTACTTCCGTAAAGGTCGGTAAGTTATTAGGTGTTAATTACCTTCTAATTGGAGATGTCTTCATTATGAATGATAAAATGATTATAAATGCTAGATTGACAGATGCTGAGAATGGTGATATTAAATTTAGTAAAAATGAAATTGGTAATATTTCACAGTGGATTAAATTAAAATCTAATATTTCTCAACAAATTGCAATCAGCTTGTCTTTGCCTATCCAAAAACAATTAAATGTTGATCAGGCTTCACCATTTTTATCTTTGATAGATTATGGCAATGCTATAACAGCTATTGATAAAGGTGAACAAAATGATGCTGAAAATTTAATTGCAAATATTGAAAAAAACTCACCGGAATTTACTTATTTAAAATCAATTAAAAGTGATTTATTTAAATTAAAAGAAGATATAAAAAATTTAAAAAATAAAGTAGATATTTTAGTTGATGATCCAATAGGCTTTTCAAATAAATCTTTATTAAATTCAGACACTTTACTTGCAATTCAGACACTGAGTAATGCAATTATACAACTTAAAGAAAATGATCCATATTTTTTGAATAAAAAATTATTTTTATTAACTAATTTAGGAAGTTTGTACTTAGGCCAAAAAAAATTTATTATAGTAAAAGATATTTTATCAAAAATGAATGCTATAGATTCTAATTTTATGTACGGAAAAATTTTAGATGCCCAGTATTCAATAATTGTAAATAATTATGAAAATATTGATAATTTAATTGCATATGTTAAGAAACATGCTTATGAATTTAATACAGAAGAACTAAAGAACAAATCTAAGATCATTTATAATAAAGTGGGGTTTGGATATGTTATAAAATCAGGATATAAAGAAGGGTATATTGATTTATATATACCTCCAATGGATTTTCCAAATGCTATTCTAGAAATAGTTACGAAAGAAAATAAAAATAAAACAATTATCGAGAAGTATTGGACAATTGCATTGAACGAAATTGTAGACACGTTTAATATTAAATTTTTACTTCTAAATAAACCATTACATTTAATTAAATCTATTAATAATTTACTATGGACTTCAGCTAAATATAGTCCTTCAAAAGGTATGAATATGTTAAATTTTTGTATCGGATTAGATAATTATTTTCATCAAAGAACTACTAAAGAATTACAGTCAATTCTAAAATATGCTGGTTTTGTACCTAAAGATCCTTATTTTCAAGATGAACTATATAAAGAAGCTTTTTTTAAACAATTTGATTACTTAAATTTTAAAATGAACCAAGCACATATATTATATCTAAATAACAATATTCAAGAAGCTTTATCTATATATTGCCAATGTATTAATGATTATGATACTGAATACATCAAAACAAGTCAACTAGTAAAAAACTTTCGAGATGTTATTTTAAATGATTTTAAAGAATTATCAATTGATTCACAATTTCTTATATGCAAGTGATGTAATATATTTTTTTACTTTAGTATAAATACTTTAAATTCACTATCTAATAAATCTTTAATCTAAAATTAAATCTTATGGAAATTACAATTTATTTCTCACACAGTTTTGTGAACGAATCTTCACCAATTTATAAAATATCAGGTGATGACATATTAGCTTCTGTAGACGAAAGTACAACTACTACTGCCTTAGACATGATTAAAAATGGTTGGAGATTATCTCATGCGATTAAAACTTCACAATCTGCACAATTAGAAAGTTTCAATTTTTTATTAATATTTGAAAAATAAATTATGAATAATAATATCATTTATGGTTTAATATTCTTTATAGTTTTCTATTTAATATTAAAAAAGAAAAAAAAATTAACACCTGAAGAGATTGCTGCAATTGAAGCTGAACAAATTAAAAAAGAAGAAGAAAGAAAGAAAGCTGAAGCAATAAAAGAAGAAGTTAGAAAAGAAAGAGCAAGAGTAATAGCAGAAGAAGAAGCAAAGATGCTTAATGAAATGCTTACATCAACTCATAGAGTCTATTTTTCATATTCTTTAGTTAATGAAGATTCCCCAATTTATCTAGTACATCCAAATACAAATAGCATAATTGATACAAGTCAAACATCTTTAAAAAAATTGTATGTAGATGGATGGAGGTTATTAGACATTGATAAAACTGGTAAAAGTGCACAACTAGAAGATATGAATTTTATAGTTAGATTATCTAAAAATTAAATTAAATGACAAACAATATATTAAAGAGCACTATACAGGTGACTTTAAATAGTATAATTAATATTATAGACAAGGATGCTTCAGAGTTCAATATGGAGATTTGGAAAAAGTGTAAGTCAAAGTTTTCTGGGGCTAAAATTGCAGAGGAGCTTGGTATATCAGTACCAATGTTAACAGAATTCGAGGAAACACTAAAGCAATATTACACTAGCCAGGATAATATAGATAAAGAAAGGCTAGGTTG
>Ga0114969_10001306_pt1 | contig 21149 bp, 19 predicted proteins | sample M_130807_MF_Meta_FD_87316 | JGI IMG/M metagenome (GOLD analysis project Ga0114969, IMG submission 87316) | Freshwater microbial communities from Lake Montjoie, Canada to study carbon cycling - M_130807_MF_MetaG | ecosystem: Environmental > Aquatic > Freshwater > Lake | place: Lake Montjoie...
ATTGAAAATCATAAGTAGTTCCATCTGCCTCAAGACTAAAAGACTCTGAAAAACTAGTAGTCCAATGAATAGTTCCTGTTAAGTTAGCACCACCATCTTTTACTTGTAAACTAAATCCATATATACCAGTTGGTTCAAATTCATCATATTGATTGCCTACTCCTTGTAATGTTACACAAGAATCACAGATATTGGTAGTTCCACAACATAAATCAACAGGCATAATCTCTACAAACTTACCAGTGGTAGGTTTGTCTTGTCTTAATATAAGACTTCCTGGAACAATTTTCTTTTGTCCATCATAGCGTACATATGCTTTTAATTTATTATTGCTATTTGACACTTTATTTTTAGTTTAACAAGGGGTTAATGTATCAGTCATAGTTAGAAAAACAGCAGCATCATTATGGAAATACCAGATATATGGTTCATTAACTGAACACAAAGTATAAGTTCCTATCTGTCCTGCATTAAAAGCAATTCCTCCACCACTATAACCACTAGGACAATCACTTACATAGAATCCACCATACTCATCATATGCTGTAACCTCAAGTGGTTCAGGAACATTTATAATGATTACAGCTCCTGTATTTCCTGTAGCATTTTCCACATCTTCTGCTGTTACAGTGTATTCCCATTCAGTGGGGATACAAGCAGCTGTGGTTGTTGTTGTTGTTGTAGAACAGTCATTAGCAGTTACACAGATTAAACGTTCTAATTGCTTAGATATTTGCCAAAGCAAATTGCTCTTTGTACCCCATCCTATTTGTCTTGAAGGTATTGCCATTAGTGTACTATTTTTAAAACATCTCCAGTTCTATATACATCTCCATCTATTAATCCATTTGCAATAGCATTTGCATTATCAGTGTATTCAAGAACATTTGATAAATGTGGTGTATTTAATGCATTGTAAGTCACCCCTGTAAGATATTCTAATTGCTTAGAAATCTGCCACAAGAGGTTTTCTTCTGTGCCCCACCCTATCTGTCTGCTTGGTATTGCCATGATAAAAAAAATTAATGCCCAAAGATATGTGTTTTATTAACATATACAATGAGCTTATAAAAATTGGTATAACGAAACTGATTAGAGCAATTCTAATCAAGTTGATTATTTTCCTTGTCTGTTATAAGGTTTTGTTGGTGCATCTTTAGGACCTTTGAATTTTTGTGCTTTGCCCCTTTTACGCTTACCAAAAGAAATTTTTATTGAATTACCTACTGATTTTGCCATTATATACTTCCTATTAATAAGTTATGAAATTGATAAAAATGTTTAATCCTATCATCTAGCCCTATCACCCCTCCATTAACCTTTCTAGTCACCTTAGCTACCACCTCACTAGTGGGTCCTCCATCAGCCACTGTATTGATTTTAGCCTTATTCCAGAACCAAGCAGCAGATAGTAAAGGATACTTAGTAGCTACTAGTTCAGGACTAGCTAACAAATCTTCAATAACAGTTTTATCAAAGTTTGCATAATTGTCATGTCCTGTTAACTGTATATATCCTCTTCCTCTGAATTTCCATCCATCACCAGAAGCCTTATCACCATTACCCATTCTATTAGCATACACTACATTAGCTATCTTTTCAGGCTTTCTTTCATACAACACAGCTGTAGCTACATCAAAATATTTAGGAAATGTACCTAAGAGTCCTTTGGCTGAATAGTTTAAATTCTCTTGTGTCAATTTAAAACCACCACTTTCGTGTGAACATTGTGCTAAGAAATGAGCTAGTCTTAATGCAGTGTTAATTTCAAACTTCTCTTTAACAGAATCAATTTGAGATATTACACTATCAGGAATCACTCCTTTTAGTTTATCTATATTCATTTATCTAAGTTTTATCTTCCAAAAAGATTGGAACCCATATACCACCCCCCCATCTATCTGTGTACCAATAGTTATTCCTAATATGTGATCTTTCTTGGTTTTAAGTAATCCCCCTATATGAACATTGTTTACAGTGAGACCCTTGTTTACATCTATTCCACCACCTATATAGAACTGATTCTTAGGCTTTTCATAGTTTTGTATTGTGATGGTGTTGGTTATAACAGGAATCTTGTAATTCCATTTATAAGACCTATGCTCTATTTTATTCTTTTTCACTGTATCAGCTACAGCTATCCATCCTATACTATCTATTTCTAATGTATCAGTGTATGCATTTCTAGCTAAATGATCCTTTACAATAGCATCATATTGAACTTTGAGCTTAGGATAGTTTGTATCAGCTATGTATTCAGGAGGAAGAGTGTCATGTATTATCTCTTTAACCTTTAACTTCTTGATAATCAATGAGTCATGAATCTTCCAGGTTGTATCGTGTAACGTTACAGTATCAGCTTTTATCTGAGATCCAGTGCATCCTTTATGTTGAAGAGTCACTGTAAATAGTAAAACAACTACAACAAATATTAAAATTTTATTCATTTTTATTATTTTTAGTTCCAAAGTAATAACTAAATATCATCAATATAAGCGTTTTTATCAGGTCAAAGAGCTCTTTATTAGTGTCATCAGCTAATAGCTTAATTTTAAATGCTATTACCTTATCTACAATAAAAAGCGATACTAAAGCAGTAAATACAAGTATAATAAACCTTACAAGCACATCTTTTGTATCATTAATAAACATCTTATTTACAAAGTACACAGATGATATAATAAGGGAAAGACCTAGTAGTATACCAAATATCATCACCCATAAATTTGGATAGCTAAACATCTTTTTTATTTATCCATTTATCTATAGAAGCAATTCCAAAACAAGCTATGGTCAAAACTTTGAATGAGTCATATATGAACTCATTGACAACCAACTCTTTATGCAATGTTCCAGTGACAATATCTGTTATTGCAAAGATCACCATGATTACAAAAGAAGCAAAGCCAATTACAGCTTTCTCATTAATTGAGTTGCTGTCATTAAATAAATCTGAAAAGAACTTTTTCATTTTCTATGTTAAATTTATTGTTAGGTAATGTTCCTACGTTCCTAAACACCATTGGTTTTACAGGAATATTAGTAGGAAAGGAAGCAGCTGTTTTATAAACCTGTCTTTCCAGGTTATCTATACGTGTCTTATCTATATTAGACTGAGCCATGAGAACTTTAAGATCAGCTTTGATCTCAGTGACATCACTCCATATTAATAAAGCAACTAGAGATACAAGACTTGGAAATATCCATACTTTAACAGCTCGTAGGTTAAGGGATTCGTTCATAGTTTTAAAACATATGTTGGTGTAAATAAAAATACACCCATGAAATGAGTGCACAATATGGTCAGAGAGACCGATTTAGGTAAAACGTGTAATTCTACACAAAACTAGGTAAATAATTTGAAACTACCAAATCTTTTTTTAGTAGGGCCTATAGGACTTCTCCTCTACAAAATCACTTCCATACTTAATATTAATATCTTTTTTAATATGTGACCGTTTATCATTTAATATATATACACTTCTAGCCAATTGGACAAAATGTTCATCAAATAGCTTATCTCTTTCACAGTTTCTGATTCTGTCTTCCACATCCCAAAGAGACTTATTTATCTTAAGTAGCTCATCTGTCAAAGGATCATGTAAGATCTCAGGATGTACAGCATCATTCAGATAATTTCTTTCTTTAAAAACATTAACTAGTTTGTCTTTGTCTGTAATGTTCAGGGCTTTGATGGAAAGTATAGTCCATTTGTCTACAACTTCTCCTACAGAAACTTCAATTTTCATAGCAAAACGTTTTGTTATTTTCAACAAAAATACTAACTTTGTTTGAAATAACCAAAAAATGAAACGAGAAACTAGAATAATAAGTATTCACAATACACCTATGGTTATATTTGATAGTCCTGAATGTATCTCAGATGATATAGTTAAATACAATGATTTCTGGGAATTTGAAATATTTAATAAATGGGAATGGTATTTCCCTACAGAAGGACTAATGTTAGATATAGGTGCTAATATAGGAGGACATTGTGTACAGTTTAAACACTATTTTCCTAAATTACAGATATGGGCATTTGAATTACACTATGATAACTATAGACTGCTTGCACAAAACATTAAACAATATTCTGATGTAAAAGCATTTAACATAGGTGTAGGAAGTAGGACATCTGTTATAACATATAACGATGGACATCATTCTAACAGTGGTGTAGTGAAGGTGGTACCTGAAGGAAATAACTACAACATTGTACTTGCTTTAGACAATCTAGACATACCCCATGTATCATTCATCAAGATAGATATAGAAGGCTTTGAACTATCTGCTTTTGAGGGTATGACTAAGCTAATTGAAAGAGACCGCCCATTAATTTGGTTAGAAGATATTACATCAAACAATCAAGCAGTGTTATATTTACTTGCTTTAGGATATGAAATCATTGACTGGAATGAAAAAACATCAGACTTTTTAATGCACAAAATATGAAAACGGTTTGCTTAAACTTAGAAGAGTGTAATGGGTTAGGGGACCTTATATGTGCCACCCCCACTATAAAGAAACTACATGATGCATATCAGAGAAAAATCACTATCATCTCTCAGATGCCTGAGCTATTTAAAACAAATCCTTATGTAGAGAAGAGTTATAAAGCTAGCTCAATAGACATGGATTATTTCAAAGCTAATTACATTGTGCATAATTCATTCTATTTAGTGGGCAAAAAAGATGAACGTGGTGTGGAGCATAAGCATAACATGATGGATATCAGACAGTTCCATGCTATACACCTAGGATTTATGCTTACTAAAGATGAAATGGAATGTTATTACAAACCTATGGAAGAACCAATTCATCATATAGAAGGTGAATATGTGGTGATACATCCTGTTAACAGCTGGCCTAATAGAACATGGTCACAAGAAAACTGGATCAAACTAGCTGATAAGTTAATAGAAATGGGATATAAAGTGGTGGCAGTTGGTAAAGATTCTTCTGAGACAGGTTTCTTTAATGTGAATAAGCCTGTACATGATATGGACAATAACATTATTAATCTAATGAATAAGACATCTATATCAGAAACATGGCATTTGATTAATAATGCTGCAGCTGTGATCACTATGGACTCTGGTATATTACACTTAGCAGGCACAACTAATACATGGATTATTGAATTAGGCTCTCCTATCAACCCAGAGTTTAGAACTCCCTACAGGAAAGGAAAACAAGGAACAAAGCATTTATATGTTAAAGGAGAATGCTCAATTCATTGTAGTTCTAATATGAAATATGCTATTGACTATTGGCCAACAATAGATTATGTACAGCCACTAATAGGATGTTTAGAAAAATATGAAACATTTAAATGTCATCCTGATGTACAAAATGTTGTTAATTATTTTAAATCTATAATGATAATATGAAGAAACTATTAATCATCACTCCTCATTTATCAACAGGAGGGGCTCCACAGGTGACAGTTAATAAGATAGAGCTTTTACAAAATGATTTTGATATCAAGGTGGTAGAACATGCTTTTATAGCATGGCAGTTTGCTGTACAGAGAAACAGAATCATCAGACTTGTAGGAGAACAAAACTTTCATTCTCTAGGAGAGAACAAGCTTGAGCAACTGTCCGATATAATAGGACAGTTCAATCCAGATGTTATATCCATGGAGGAATTCCCTGAGATGTTTATGAACAGTGAGTGTGCTAATTATCTATACAGCTCAGATAGAACTTGGAAAATTGTAGAAACTACACATGATAGTTCTTTTAGTCCTAATAATAAACTGTGGCTTCCTGATCTTTTTATATTCGTTAGTGCTTATAACTCATTCAAATACACACACTTAGATGTTCCTGTAGAGGTGATAGAATATCCTATAGATAAGAAAGAACGTAACCAAATAGAAATGCAGAAAAAGCTGCAACTAGATTGTAGTTACAAACATGTTGTTATTGTAGGACTATTCACTCCTAGAAAGAATCAAGCATATGCTTTTGAAATGGCTGAGCGTTTGAAAAACTATAAAATTAAATTTCATTTTTTAGGTAATCAAGCAGGTAATTTTGAATCTTATTGGAAACCTTTAATGCAAAACAAACCAGAAAATTGTGTTATATGGGGAGAAAGAGATGATGTTAGTGAGTTTATACAAGCTTGTGATGTATTTTTGTTTCCTTCAAAAGGTGATAGGGGTAACAAGGAATTAAACCCAATAGCTATTAAAGAAGCTATGGAATACAACCTACTTAAAATGATGTATAACCTAGATGTATATTGTAACAAATATGATAATGAACAGATGTTAGTTTATTTAAAAGGCGATATTAGTACTGATAGTACCAATTTAGTAATAAATTTAAACCTAGATGTAATGCAAGAAGAGTGTATCATCCTAGGAACCTATCCAAACATTAAGGATAGAGTGCAATGGACCAAGGATACAATCAACAGTCTTAAGCCATTAGGTAGAAAGATTATACTTGTTAGCCACTATCCTGTAGACCAGGAGATCCAGAAGATGGTGGACTATTACATATATGATGCACACAATCCTTTAACACACCATAGCTATTACACTAGATTCTATAATGATAGAGATGATTATTTTGCTGAGATTAATATCAATGGTTTGAAGGACAGTAATCAATCTCTCACTGTATTAACTAACATGTTCAATGGTGCCAAAGCTGCTAAAGAGCTTGGGTTCAAGAGATTCTTCTACACTACATATGATGTTATATTAAATGAGAAGGATGTTCCTGCTGTGAATGAAGCATTTAAGACAGATAAAAAGTTATGTGCTGCTACACTACCTACACCACAGGGACAAGGAATTCAGACCAATGGTATCTTGTTTGATACAGACTTCTTCTTAAAAGAGGTGGATGATATACGTACACCAGAACAGTGGAACACTGTATGTAAGAGAAGAGGATGTGAGAACTATCTAGAAGACTATCTATCTAAGGTGATATTTAGTTTTAATCCAAATGATATACAATTAGTTACTAATGATGAATCTACTCTACTGATACACAGTGGGTTAGGTGTTGCATCAAATAGTGAATACTATTCTATCATCCCTGTTGTTAGAAAACCAAACACTTATGTGTTCTATTTCTTTACATACAACAGAGACTATAGAAACATCCATATATCTATTGCAGACTATATGTGGAAAAGAATTACACCAGCTAACAAACATGAATTTGTTTATCAGTTTGAATTCAAAGGAAGCCCTATAGATGTGAGAATGGAATTTTATGATGGAGAGGTGTGCTATAAGACAGAAGAGTTTACAATAAACAAAGACAACTTACACTTGTATAAAAATACAGGCAAGTTTGAATGGAAGAATAAAAAACCAAGAATTAAATTAGTTCACATACAAACAACATTAAACGATGAAAGAGAACAAGCAAGTAGAGATTCCCTTGAAAGAGTTAAAGACCATGGATGGGAATATGTCCTACACACTAATGAGCCCTATGGGGCACTTCCTCCCAAGTATAACTGCCTCAGACCCAATTGTGTTTCAATGGAACTCTTCGATGAACAGAAGGTTCAACAGTATGGCACTGCACTTACCCCAGCACATTATGGATGCTACCAAGCATTCAGAGATGCAATAATAAGTGAGTTTCATGATTGTGACTATCTAATGATATGTGAGGGAGATTGTATTATTGAGACAGACATACAGTTTTTCATACGAAAAGTTGAGCAATGTGCACACTTAATGGGACCAAATGATATCAACTACATGTCTTTTGGTGATAAAGATACATTAGAATATGGCTGGCCACAGAGTCCTGTTATTAAGAATGTAAATGATGATATGTATGTAACAGACCATATCATTGGTTTACAATGTATTATGTTTCCTAAAAAGATTGCTGAGTCTTTAAAATATAAATTAAGAACTCACAAATGGGATGCTGCAGATATGTATTTCAATAACATTTTTGCAGGACCACAAATGGGAATAGTGAAGAAAAGACTCACCACACAAGCAGATGGGTTTTCTTTAATTGACAACATGCAAAAAACATTTAGAAAATGAGAATAGTACACGTAGCTACAGGACTTATCACCATACCACCAAATGGATGGGGAGCTGTAGAAAGACTTACATGGGAATATAAACAGTCTCTTGAAAAGCTAGGAGATGTTGTAGACATTAAATACATGAATGAGCTAGAGAAATGGCCTAATACAATTGTACATGCACACCTAGCTAACCAGGCTTTGCATTGTAGAGACAAAGGAATTCCTTATGTTTATTCTCTACATGATCACCATGTTGAATGGTATGGAGAAGATAGTTGGGTATATAAACAAAACTTAGAAGCTATTAAAGGAAGTGTTATATCTTTTACACACACTGAACATTATATAGACTATTTTAATAAGACAGATAAGCTGTTCTATCTAAGACATGGAGCTAACACAGAGTTCTTTACACCAGAATATAGAATGGGCCCACATAAACTATTGATGATAGCTAACAATGGACTAGCAGGTGATTCAGGATATGATAGAAAAGGATTTAGATGGGGGATAGAAGCAGCTAAACAACTAGATTTACCCATCACTATTGCTGGTCATCCTGATAACCAGAAGTTCTTTGATATACATACAGAGCTTATGGATTATAAAAAGCTTACATTAAAGCTAACAAACCCTACAGATGAAGAGGTGAGAGAGCTCTATCAAGATCATAGCATTTTCTTACATCCATCTATGCTAGAAGCAGGACATCCCAATCTCACATTGTGTGAAGCAGCTAGCTCTTGTATACCTATTGTAGGAACTTATAAAGGATCTAAACATATTCCTGGTATGTGGGTGCTACCAACCATCACTGTAGAGAGTGTAATGCTTGGCATTACAGAAACAATTAAGACATATGAGGTTCGTAGAAATGAGATGGTTGAAGCACGTGATTTATATAGCTGGGACAATGTAGCTAAGATGTTACACAAATACTATGAGAACATATTGAAGATTAATGAAGGATATACATCAGAAAGAACAAGACAATTATATATAAACGCATATGATAACTTATAAATTAACACACGTTAATGGATTACATTTTGAATTATTAGGTGATGAAGGAAAGAATAGAGAATATGATGTTACATTTATAGATAAGAATGTAACAAAACCTATATATGAAACAAAGCTTAAGCCAGGAGGTTGGTCTAGATTAGATAGAAAGTTCTTAGCTGATACATCTATATTCATTAAATATGAAGGACGTACAATCAAGCAAATCAATCTATTAGATGAATTGAAAGGAAAGCGTGTATTCATATCATTTGAATCTTCTTCTTTAGGAGATAGTCTTGCCTGGATACCCTATTGTTTAGAGTTTAAGAATATATATAAATGTGATGTAATAGTGTCTACATTCAAGAATGAGTTGTTGGAAGCTGCCTATCCTGAATTAGAATTTGTAGGAAGAGGAATAGTGGTGACAAACATTGTAGCAATGCTAGAAATAGGTTGGTTCTGGGATAGGAATAAGGAGCCCATCAACCCCATCACCATACCATTACAACAATCAGCTAGTAACATCCTTGCTCTACCATTTAAAGAAATCTCTCCTAGAATAGCATTTACACCAGGAGAAAGACCTGTAGTAAATGAATACATATGTATATCAACTAGATCTACAGCACAATGTAAACACTGGTACTACTGGCCAGAGCTAATTCAAAAACTAAAAAGCTGGGGATACAGAGTGTTTGAGATGTCTCAAGAAGCTGATGAGCTAGGAGCAGAGACATTAGAGGATAAATCATTACAAAATGTAATGAACTATCTACATCATGCAGATATGTTTATAGGCCTTTCTAGTGGCATTAGCTGGCTAAATTGGGCACTTAATAAACAGACAGTGATGATATCTAACTTCACAAGAGCAGACCATGAATTCACCTCTAATTGTATTAGAATTACTAATACAGATGTATGCTATGGCTGTTGGAACAACCCTATGTTTAAGTTTAATAAAGGGGATTGGACATGGTGCCCTGAACATGAAAATAGCCCTAGACAATTTGAATGTCATAAGGCTATTTCCTTAGAATCAGTGATAGAAAAGATTATTCCTCTATTGGAACAATCTTTGCATCTTCCACTTTACCAAGAAGTTTTTCAAGAAGAATAGGAAAATAATCATCTGTTTCAATACTGAATAATTCTTCCACCTTTAACTTAGGAACATCAATATTCTTTTCAATAGACTCTAGTTCCTGAATTCTTTTAATCAATTCTGGCTGGTCTTCTGGTGATACAGAGATGTTTTCACCCTCTTGTGTACCAAGCTCTTTAAAGATTTCCATTCTAGCTTCTTCATAATGCTTCATTTCTTCAGAAAGCTTTTTATTTAACTCATTGTTTAGTATGTATTTAGCACGAATACTAAGCTTGTGAGAAAGGATTCCTTTAGTTCTTTCTCCTGTCTCACGATTTACACGACCATTTAATTCTTCAAATAATACAGCAATTTCTCCTAATGTTAATTTCATAAATATATTGGTTTTTTGTTAAGAAATAATTGTAAGGTTTAATTGAGCTGCAGCCCAAGTGTATGCCCAATCATTTGCATCCACAGCAGCATCCCAATCTAGGTAGTCCTGTCCTGACATAGTTAATGATCCTGTAACCAACTGATTGTACATAGGGTACATTGGTGTAGGAGGTGTTGGGGGTGTAGGAGTTGGGATAAGCTCATTTAACTGATACTGAAAGTTTGCACTTGTGGATAGGTTGTCATAATTAGACGTTAACACAAATTGTGTTGCTATTTTCTCTTCGCCATTTTGCCAAGAGGAAATTGGTTCGATTGTTTTTGCCATGTTGTTTTGTTTTTTTTTATTTATAATTTATAATACAAAGATATGTATTTATTTATTTAATATCAATTTTAATTCATTAATTTCAGCCTTTAATTCTTTTATAGAATTAACTAATACAGGAATAAGCTCACTATTAGCTATAGCATACACCCCTCTATTTTTATCATACATAACCGCTTCAGGTATAATGTCTAGCATATCTTGAGCTGAAAATCCTATATGGAAGTTAGGGTCATTACCACTTCTTTTTTCTATAGGTAGGTCATATTTATACCTAATTGTGTTCATTTTAAGCACTTCTGATAAGCCATAGGTGGATGGTGTCACCTCTTTTTTATATCTAATATCAGACACAGAACCATAGGTAGCATATAATGTATCAGCATATATTAAACTACCGCCTCCAGTACCACCATTTAAATCAAACCATTGAGCCCAATATCCATACCATAAGTATCTATACCTACCTATTTGTCTTTCAGCCCCACCCCATTGAACATCACCATTACCTGAATTAACCCCTTGGGAATACGCTAATCCTGGAATAGTCATATCACCATTAGCTAAATTTAATTGCCATCTATTAGCAGCAGCACTCCAACCACCAATACGCATATAATTATCATCATCCAATCCAAAGTTTACAGCATAATATCCCCCTCTATGGAAAGACATAAATGCTGAGTTATTACCTGATGAATATGCTTGTAATTTTGCGGAGTTAGAATTGTTTACAGCTTGTCCACCTTGGTTTGTTTCAAAATAATTTATCCCAGTCCAAGTATATGTCCCACCTACAGCACTTGATATGCTGTTTGTATTAGCAGAATTTCCACTAATTGATATTCCCCAAGTACCACTTGCACCTCCTCCTGTTAGTGTTGGTGCATATGAGTTGTAGTTACTGCTATTTAAATAATACACCCACGCTCCATAACTACCACCTGTTATATTTCTTGTAGCTAATCTATTAGCATTATCTTCCCATCCCCAAGCTACTTGTGTTCCCCAATAATTACTTCCATTAGTATGTCTAAAGTTTTGTTGTATCCACCAAGACCCCCCCGGATTATTAGTTCCATTTGCTCCAACATCGCCCCCATATCTTGCAGTTCCTGCAGGAGTATTTTGAAAATCACTGTTCCAAGAACCTGTAGAACCTGTTTGTTGAATATAATTACTACTATTTAAATATGTAGCAGAAGTTGCAGAAGTTGCTGTAGTAGCTGAAGCAGCATTACCATTATATTGTGAACCATTAGAACTAATATAATATGTAGCTCCATTTAAATATATAATACCATTATTATAATAATTTAAATACATAGAATTGCCACTTCCTGCATCCATATGTAAATTACCATTGGTAGATTGAACTACTGCAATTAAAGCAGAACCACCACCCCCATTTCCACCTAATTGTATTATTCCACCCCATGTAGCATTAGCCTGAGTTAAAAATGAAGAGTTCTGTGCTGCTGTTGCAGTGGCAGCATTACCTCCAATACTTAATGAACCAGCTGTTCCTGTAAGTCCTGCACCTGAACCATTAAATTGAGATGCTGTATGTGTTCCTGAAGAATAAAAGTTTCCATTTATAAACATTGTATGCTTTATACTCCAGTTAGTAGCATCTACTCCACTCGGAGCGAAATAATGTTGTATATCTCCAACCCCATCCATGTGTCTTAACCACATATTATTAGATGTTGTGCTTCTAAATGTCATTGAAGGATAAGCTCCTCTAATGTTTATAGCACCTTCATTTGGATTTGCCCCTGCCCAATCACCAATTACTTGAAGCCTATAGAGTCTACTTGTACCATTTGGGTCTAAATAATAAGCTGTATCATTAGAGTCATAAAAGATTGGAGCACGCATAGAAGCATTTGCTTGCCATACACCATTATTTAAAATCCATCCTGATGTATAAGCTGCACTAAAATTTGTTCCACCAACCCCTTCTCTAAATACCCATCCTCTTCCAGGTGTATCCATTGTTAAGTAGGTATTATATCCATCTCCACTTCCTGTTGGGTTTGTAAAATTACCACCATTAGATTTAAAACCAATAGCAGAAGTAGTGGTCATACTTCCACCCCAAAAAGTAATTTGGTTTGTTGTTCCTGTACTACTACTATCTCCTCTTATAGCTAGTCCCCAAAGACTACTATAACTATTTGGGTCTAAATAATATGATGTGTCGTTTGAATCATAGAAGATAGGAGCTCTAAAGTCACCACTTGTTTGATAAGTTCCTGTACCTCCTGTTTTGTTTGTAAGATTATTAAAATCTACAGAACCTGCACTACCTGATGTACTGTCTGAAATTCTTGCACTATCTACTCTTACACCATATGTACCTGACCCATTCCATCCCATTAATGTAGGATAAGTAGCAACCCATGCATTAGTAGCATTTGTAGAACTTACACCTGTTCCACTTGGAGAAGTGGATGCTGATGCATCAAAAATAACATGACTATTGCCATAGTTTTTCCAAGCTAACAATCCTACAACATTACCAATAACTGTAGAACTATTCCAAGTTGTTTGACTTGTTGAAGGAACATAATATCCATCTATTATTTGACTTCTAAAATGAGCAGGTGTTGATTTTCTTAAATAGTTATCAGATGTATTTTGTGTCCATATTTGACCTATGGTGGGATTCTCAGAGTTACCTGCAGAAGCATTGAAATAAGTACCTAATATATAAGCACCTGTAATATTTCCTGTCATAGTAAGAGAACCTGCTTGGTCCATTACAAATACTTGAGTGCCAGCAGCATTTCTTATTTGAAAGTTTGTTTGAGAAACTATATTGTAAGAACCTACACCTGTAGTTCCGCTTGTATTAAATGATATTACAGCAGTTGAGCCTGGGAGTCTAATATTTTCATTATAGTTTCCTCCAGGACCTTGAGCTATTAACAATCCTGAATATAAATTACTTCCAACTGTTACAGTGGTACCATCATCTGTTATGTTGCTATTACCAATTGTTGTAGCTCCTGTGAACTTAGCTACATAGTTTGTTGTACCACTTATAGTGCCTGCACCAGAGCTTCCTGAACTTCCTGAACTGCCACTTGTTCCACTGCTTCCTGATGAACCACTGCTTCCACTTGATCCACTACTTCCACTGCTTGCAGATGTTCCACTGGAACCACTAGAAGCACTTGAACCACTAGAGCCAGCTGTTCCAGAGCTTCCACTTGATCCGCTTGAACCAGAGGTGCCACTAGATCCTGAACTTCCTGATGAAGCACTCGTACCACTAGACCCACTAGATCCTGAAGAGCCTGAACTGCCTGAAGATCCACTTGAAGCAGATGTTCCACTAGTTCCACTTGATCCTGAGCTTCCTGCTGTACCTGAGCTTCCACTAGAACCACTTGTAGCACTTGTACCACTAGACCCTGATGTTGCACTAGTTCCTGAGCTTCCACTGCTTCCTGATGTTCCTGATGAACCAGATGACCCACTGGTTGCAGAAGACCCACTAGTTGCAGATGTACCACTAGATCCACTTGACCCTGATGTAGCTGATGTTCCTGAAGAACCATTTGTACCTGAACTTCCTGAGGAAGCACTTGTACCAGAACTAGCTGATGTACCTGAACTCCCACTAGATGCTGATGAACCACTAGTTCCAGCTGTAGCTGAGCTTCCACTTGTTCCACTGCTTGCTGAACTACCACTAGAACCAGATGTACCAGAGGTTCCATCCCCTCCACTAGCACCATCTAAATTTATTATCCATGCACTATATGTTCCTCCTCCTGTTACACTTGTTGGAGCAGCAAACACTAATGCTCCTGTTATAGCATTATATGATATGATTTCACACTCTTGGAAATTAAAAGCATCATACACCACAATGATTGATTGAGCCACTGTATAAGCAAGGGCTGTTCCAACCGTAATTGTTCCTGCGTTACCAAGAGTAAATGTTGTTGTTGATGTGGTGGCATACTTATCTCCTGATAGTCCTGAAGAAGCACTTGTTCCAGATGAACCACTAGTTGCTGAAGACCCAGAACTTCCTGATGTACCACTAGACCCACTAGAACCACTGCTTCCTGATGATGCACTAGTTCCAGATGACGCACTAGTTCCACTAGATCCACTTGTTCCTGTTGTTCCACTTGAACCTGACGTACCACTAGACCCATCAGTTCCTGAAGAACCAGAACTTGCACTCGTACCACTAGTTCCACTAGAACCACTACTTGCAGATGTACCACTAGAACCACTAGATCCAGAGCTCCCTGAAGAAGCACTTGTACCTGAACTTCCAGACGTACCAGAACTGCCTGATGACCCACTTGTACCACTAGTTCCTGAACTAGCTGATGTGCCACTAGACCCATCAGTACCACTTGAACCATCTGTTCCTGAGCTGCCAGAGGTTCCTGAGCTTGCACTAGAACCAGATGAACCAGATGAACCTGATGTACCACTAGAACCTGATGAACCAGAGCTTGCTGATGTACCTGAGCTACCTGAAGATCCTGATGTTCCACTTGAACCACTAGAGCCATCTGTTCCTGAACTTCCTGATGTTGCTGATGTTCCACTAGAGCCAGATGTACCAGAGCTTCCGCTTGTTCCATTTGTACCACTAGTACCACTACTTGCTGATGTTCCATTAGTTCCACTAGTACCACTAGACCCACTTGTACCACTAGAACCATCTGTTCCATGTGTACCACTAGTACCACTACTTGCAGATGTACCTGATGTTGCTGATGACCCACTTGAACCAGAGCTTCCAGATGTACCACTTGTTCCATTCTTTCCACTAGTTCCACTTGTTCCTGTTGAGCCTCTTCTACCACTTGTACCACTAGAACCAGATGTACCACCAGTTCCTGAACTTCCTGTATAACCACTTGATCCAGATGTGCCATTTGTTCCACTAGTTCCACTGCTTCCATTTGTTCCAGATGTACCATTAGTACCAGACGTACCAGTGGTACCAGACGTACCACTAGTACCAGAGGTACCAAATCCTGCAGTAGCAAAAGCTGCTTCTATTTTTTCTAGAGCAGTTTGGATATTATCATTAGTATTAATCCCTGTATATATCAAATTAGGACCCTCATAGAATACACAAACGGCATTCAATATCACTGGACACATTTCTGCTGAGCAAGATATATTCATATAATCAATTGTTTAATTTATTATAACTACACCTAATTGAGTAGCTGACCATTCATATATGTACTGATTTCCATCTGCACTTGAGTTATAGGTTTCATAGTCTGTACCACTTAAACTTAAATTACCAGCTTGTAATTGTTGATTAGTTTCGCTTAATAATTGATAATAGATAGTTATGCTTGTACTAAAGTTATCTTGACCTACGCAACTTAATTGTGTTGCTGTTCCTAAATTTAGTGGAAATACCACTGGTTGTATTTGTTTCATATTTTAATTTTGTAATGATAAATAAGTAACATTAAAAGTAGTACTAGAACCAATAGCGTGTGTTACTTGTATGTTTGCACCAGACCTAGTAACAGTAATATTTGCCGTTCCTAGTGTTGCGTTTAATAAATTGTAATTAGTATCAATAGTGCCAATAGTACATATAGCAGTAAAAGCAGCATTAGTTGTGCCGCCACTAGCTGGACTTATAGTTAGCATACCTATACCTTGTCCTGCAACCATAGTATAAACAGTAGTTGCGGAAGCATTAGGAACGCTAACTTGAGCTGTAGTAGTAAAAATCATACCAATTACTGTAAGGCTACCAGTAAATTTACCACTACCATTTACTTGCAATTTATTAACTGTGTCATCAGTAGTAGTTCCTATTAATACATTGCCTCCACTTGTAAAATTCATTGTTCTAGCCTTATTGTATCCTAATGATAATTCATAAGAACCATCACTAAACATTCCAACATATCCTGCACCAGTATATATACCTCCTTGACCTCCGCTTGTAAAATTACCTAACGCATAAAAATTAAAACCTGCTGCATTATTATATGCTCTAACATAAGAACTACCTAAATCAATGTCTAATTTATAACTAGGACTTTTAGTACCTATTCCAACATTACCCGCTGTTGGTTGTAAACTTATTGGTGAGGGGTACGACGTATATGAATTTTGTAAAGTAATAGCATACGGAACAGAAGTCATAGTTTGAATCATAAGTTGAACTCCGTAAGCTTGGTCACCAATTGCAGCCGCAGCATTAGCCAAAGAAACTGTATCACTATTAGCTTTACTAATATCAAGTTTTGCCACAGGACTACTTGTTCCTATACCTACATTGCCTGTGGATGCTATGGTAAGTCTAGTTACTGAATTAGTAAGTAGTTTAAGTGTTCCTGAAGCTCCTACTGCGTCAACTCTCATTTCATTAGCAAGACTATATAATTCCCCATAAAGAACCTCTCCTGTTTTAAAGTCAATAACTGAACCACTTGTTCCGTTAATAGTTATTGTATTAAGATTTGTATAAACACTTGGACTTGCAGTACCAACTCCAAAATTACCACTAAAAGTGGCACTTGTTCCACTCAATGCACCTGTTAAAGTTCCCCCTGTTAATGGAAGGTAACCACTTAATGCACTACCATAGTTAGGAATATTTAAAGTGTTTGAACTAAAGGTCGCTGCACCACTTGTTCCTGTGGTTGTTAAGGTTATTGTTCCCTGCTTTGAATTAAATGTACTCCAATCCGCAGAAGCCAATGCCCCCCTATTCGCTGCACTTGCAGTTGGGACATTTAAAGTAATTACAGGGGTTGTTGTACTTGTTGCAACTGTTGAACTTAAATCCGTTCCACTTGTACCTATTGTTAAAGCAGCTACAGATGTTACAGTTCCCACCCCTGCACCACCAACTAAAGCCAAAGTACCTGTTGCACTTGGTAAAGTATAAGCATAAGTTCCATTACTAATTGTTGAACCTAAAGTCAATATCCCACTGACCTTAGCTGTACCTGTTACTTCAAATTTATATGTACCACTAGGTGCTGCTCCTATACCTATATTATTAGATGAGTCTTGGAAGATTCCATTCACATAATTACCAAGCTTAAAAGTATTACCCATATTATTTTATTTTTTATTTGCAGCTACTTTAATTCTAGTTTGATTAATCTATTAGATAGTTCTTGAATGATTTGGTTTTGCTCTTGAATAGCTTTTACTAGGACTGGAAGAATATAGTCTGGAGTTATTGTTAAATAATGGCTTCCATCTTCTGCTAAATCATCTTTTTCAACTACCATTTCAGGGATTAATGGTTTTAAATTTTGAGCAGTAAATCCTAATCTTTTTACCGCTGAATCATCATCTGTTTTAAAATGATATTTAACAGGATTTATTTGTAGTATTTCTGCTAATCCTTGTGTAGCTTCAAAATTCTTTTTTAATCTTTCATCGGAAGAACCATTTGTCCAAGAAACACCTGTATTTGCTACATAAGGCCCTGCTGTATATGAAATAGCATTTCCTGCTGTTCCTGAAGCTGCTGTATATGTTCTTATTTGGCCACTTAGTCCACCATATATTTTAGTAGCATATCCATTTAAAACATAGTTACCATCTTCAACATTTACTTTTGTATTTGCATTCCAAGCTATATATCCTCCACCTGAATTACAATCTGCATTGAAATACATCATTGATGGATAGCCTCTACCATATCCAACCATTAAAGTTCCATAAGTTGATGTTACGTTACCACTTAAAAAAGCTCCTGTTCCATTTGACCCACCTTGTGCATCTAAAACAGCAGTAGGGTCAGCAGAACCAATAGATAATTTAGTAGTAAATCGAGCATCACCTGTTGAGGCTATTTTTAAAGCAGGAGTACTATAAGTTGTTCCCCCTACTGTTGTTGATGGAGTAATTTCAAAAGTATTAGCAGTGCTATATTGTGCTGCTACAAGCCAACTCACAGTAGTAGAAGAAGTAAGCATTTGCATACCACAATTTCCACCTGTAGTTTGTAAAATTAATGGAGTAGTACTTGTAGTTAAAAATGTACCTGTTCCTGCTTGAAGTGTTGAACTAAATGTAGCTGCTCCTGTAGAGGCTATGGTAAGTCTTATTGTAGGAGATGATGATACGCTTGCAGTCCAAAATCTTAAATCACCACTATTTCCTGCTCCATTAGCATATACATCAATTCTTGCAGTATTGTAATTCCCTACACCTAAATAATTTACCCAATTTATATGTCCAACAACATTATTAGCATTTACATTACCGCCTAAATCAATTCCTGTTAATCCGTCATTAGATACCGTTGCAATTGAACCTAATGAAGGATTAGTTATACCTGCACCGGGTCTTGTTCCAACGTGTAATAGAGAGAAAGGGCCTGTATTACCTATACCTACAAAAGCTCCTCCATCAATATACATAGCATCATTCCAAACACCTGAAGTTGCTGAATGTGATTGCAATATTAATGCTGATTGATTTCCTGTTGTGTTAGCACTTCCTATTCTTGAACTACCATCTCCATATTGAGTTCCTATTTGTATGTATGTTCTACTTGATGGGCTACCATAATTTGCAGCAGCAAAGTTTCCAACAGTTTGCGTTGCGGTTGTACTTGAATAAACATCTAATTTATAACTCGGTGTAACTCCTAATCCTAAATTGCCTGAAGATGAAAGACGCATTGTTTCTGTGCCACCATTTGTTTTAAATACTATTCCATCTGCACTTTGTATTCTTGCACTTAATCCACTTGCAAAATTATCAGTTCCAAATTGTGCGTGGCTTGTAGAACTAACCATAATATCTAACTGCCCACCCCAAGCACCTTGAATAGCTAAATTTGTTTTATTTGCATAAGAAATAGGACTAACTGTATTTATCCCAATATTACTTCCATTATCATAAACTAAACTATTCCCTATTGTACTTGCACCTGTAAATTTAGCTACATAATTAACTGTTCCACTAATGGTTCCTTCACCACTTGTACCAGCTGATCCACTTGTTGCTGATGTACCACTAGAAGCTGAAGAGCCACTGGTTCCAGAAGAGCCACTAGAGGCTGATGTTCCACTAGAGGCTGATGTACCACTAGACCCACTAGATGCTGATGTTCCTGATGAACCACTAGAACCACTAGACCCAGATGTGCCACTAGTAGCAGAAGACCCACTAGTACCACTAGATCCACTAGAGGCTGATGTTCCACTTGAACCACTTGATGCACTTGTTCCAGAAGAGCCACTAGATGCAGAGGTGCCTGAAGAACCACTGGTTCCACTGCTTGCTGAACTACCAGATGTTCCTGATGTACCACTAGATCCTGTAACACCTGTTACATAAGCCACTACATCCACAATATCATTCACCTGACATGGTGTAACTAATACAATAGTTGTTCCTGTGGTTGCTGTGAATTCTACAGGAGCGAGTTTAGAACCGTTATAATACACATCCACCTGTCCTACATTATAGGTTACAGTGAATGTTGTTTGTGCTGCTGTTGCTGTAAATGTGGTTTCCACCCTTGCATTAGGGTCAGGAGTGAGACCACTTGTTCCTGCTGTACCACTTGTACCACTAGAACCATTAGTGCCACTAGAACCATCTGTTCCACTTGTACCACTAGAACCACTTGTTCCTGTTGTACCAGCTGAACCACTACTTCCACTTGACCCACTAGATCCAGATGACCCACTAGATCCACTTGTACCAGAACTACCTGAAGATCCAGAGCTTGCTGATGTACCTGAGCTTCCAGAGGAGCCACTAGTTGCAGATGAACCAGAGCTTCCTGAGCTTGCTGATGTTCCATTAGTACCACTAGTAGCAGAACTACCTGATGTACCACTTGAGCCATCTGTACCACTTGTTCCTGAGCTTCCACTAGTTCCACTAGAACCACTACTTGCAGATGTACCACTTGAGCCATCTGTACCAGATGTACCACTAGAGCCACTAGTACCTGAAGATCCTGTTGATCCACTAGATCCACTAGAACCAGTTACACCACTAGACCCACTAGAACCACTTGAGCCTGATGTACCACTAGAACCATCACCACCTGATGCACCATCTAAATTCACTGTCCAACTTGCATACGTACCTGAACCTACAGTTCTTGTTGGAGCTAAGAAGGTTAAAGAACCTGTTCCTGAATTATATGTTAAAACCTCACACTCTTGAAAGTTAGAGGTGTTATAAACCACAATAATAGATTGAGCAGGTGTGTAGGCTAATCCTGTAGCTACAATAATTGTTCCTGCATTACCTAATGTGAAAGATGTGACAGACGTGGTAGCATATAAGTCACCA
>Ga0114969_10001314_pt1 | contig 21074 bp, 20 predicted proteins | sample M_130807_MF_Meta_FD_87316 | JGI IMG/M metagenome (GOLD analysis project Ga0114969, IMG submission 87316) | Freshwater microbial communities from Lake Montjoie, Canada to study carbon cycling - M_130807_MF_MetaG | ecosystem: Environmental > Aquatic > Freshwater > Lake | place: Lake Montjoie...
CGTGCCGCGTGCCGCGTGCCGCGTGCCGCGTGCCGCGTGCCGCGTGCCGCGTGCCGCGTGCCGCGTGCCGCGTGCCGCGTGCCGCGTGCCGCGTGCCGCGTGCCGCGTGCCGCGTGCCGCGTGGAAGGCGAGGAGTGCGCCCAGGGCAGCGATGCCTGCGTGGAGCGGCTCGGCGAGCGCGTAGTCCGAGAGGTACGCGATCCCGTGGCGCAGCCCCTCGCCCAACGGCATCGCGCCGAGCTTCGCGTAGAAGGTGTTCGGGAGCGGCGTGCCGTAGTAGACGGTCGCGAAGGCGAGCCACAGCACGAGCAGGACCAGAGCGATCGCAGGGCGTGGCCTCGAGATCAGGGTGACAAGGAGGGCCGGTCCAACGAGCAATGCATCGTCGAAGCGGTTGAGGATGCAGAGCGTGGCGCAGGTGGCGATGAGCAGTGCGCGTCGGCGCTCGGGCATCTCTTCCCAGCCGAAGGCTAGGGCGATCATGCCGGCGATCAGCAGGTGCGACAGAGAATTCTCTAGACCCGAGGTGGAGAAATCGAGGAACGACGGGGAGGTGGCGAGCGCGGCGACGACGATGATCGCTGAGGCCGGTGGGAGCGTCTTCGCGATCAGGTAGCCGACGCCGATCGCGCAGACGACGCCGAGCAGGATCGATGCGTAATAGGGGTCGATGCCCAGACGGCTGAGGACGCTGAGCAGCAGGAACCAGAGCGGGTGGGTGTAGGCCTGCACGCGCTCGCCGACGTTGTAGACCGGGCCGTAGCCGTGAATGAAGTTCGAGACGGTGCGGAAGGTGATATAGGCGTCGTCTGATACCCACGCTCGACCGAGTGTAAGTACCCCGAGGACGGCCCCTGCGAGGACTGGAAGGCGCCGGGTTGCCATCCCGGCGAGCGAGCCCGCTGCCATGAATTTCCTACCCCACGGCGGCTCGCGCCGAGCGAGGCGGGCCGCATACCCATGGAATGGTCGAGCCCGGACAGTGTCAAGGCGGAATCAGGTGTAGTCGGGCGGTCGGCGGCCCTGATTGCAACCCATCCCGCTCTCTGCCAGTGGTATAACGACCGTTGTTAGCACCACTGCGGGAGGCACACACGATGACTGGGCCTTGTGACGACGTACGGATCCTGGATCTGAGCGGTGGGCGCGCCGGCGGCATCGCCACGATGGTGCTCGCGGACTTCGGCGCCGATGTGATCAAGGTGGAGCCGCCTGGCGGCGACCCGGAGCGCGCGGCGCCGTCATGGCCGCTGTGGCTCCGAGGCAAGCGCAGTATCACGCTCGACCTCACGCAGGCGGGGGACCGGCAGCAGTTGCACGACCTTGCCAAGGGCGCGGACGTGGTGGTCTCGTCGCACACGCTGGCGGAGGCGAAGGCGCTTGGTGCGGACTACGACACGCTCAAGGCGCTGAACCCCGGCCTCATCTTCTGCTCGATCACGACGTGGGGGCTGCGAGGCCACTACGCGGAGTACCCGAGTCATGACGAGGCGCTCGTTGCTGCGAAGGCGGGGCGCTTCTGGTCGTTCCAGCACGTCACCAAGCGCGACGGCCCGAGCTTCGCTGCGGTGCAGATCGGCACGCATGCGGCGTCGCAGTCAGCGGTCGCGGGTGTACTCGCGGCGCTGTACGTGCGCGAACGCACCGGCGAGGGACAGCTGATCGAGACAAGCAAGCTGCACGGCATGATTCCGTTCGAGGGCAACCTGCTGCGCGAGCAGATGGAGCAGCGCTACGCGGAGCGCATGGCTGCCGAGCCGATGGCGCGCTTCACGGCCACCTCGATGTCGACGCTGGGGTACCAGCCGATCCTCACCAAGGATGGCAAGTGGATCCAGTTCGCGAACCTGCTCGAGCACCTGTTCCAGGCCTCGATCATCCAGCTCGGACTGGCCGAGGAGATATTCGGCAACCCGAACTACGAGGGCGCACCGAACCGCGTCACGGAAGAGGCGCGCGAGGAGATTCGCAACATCATGTTGCGGCGCGCGCGTGAGAAGACCGCCGACGAGTGGATGGCGATCTTCCGCGAGAACGAGGACGTCGCGGCGGAGCCGGTCGGCAGCTCGCAGACGGCGTTGTACAACGCCGATCTCGTGGCGAACGGTCAGGTGGTCGAGCAGGAGCACCCGACGCTCGGCACGATCCGCATGGCGGGGCCGATCGTGAACCTCAAGGACACGCCGGCTCGCCCGGGTGGGCCCGCACCGGCCGCGGGTGCGCACACGTCCGAGGTGCTCGCGCAGCCGTGGTCTCCTCGACCTGCATGGGCGGGCAAGCAGGACGGCAAGGCACCGCTCGACGGTGTGACGGTGCTGGAGTTCGCGACGATCATCGCAACGCCACTCGCCTGCTCGCTGCTTGGCGACCTCGGCGCACGCGTGATCAAGGTCGAGCCGATCGGCGGCGACCCTGGTCGTGGGCTCGCGCGCAACGGCGGGTTCGGCTCGTACGTGAACTCGTCACGGCTCAACGCGAGCAAGCAGAGCGTGTGCGTAGACCTGAAGTCCGAGCACGGACAGGCGATCGTGCGTGAACTGATCAAGCAGACCGACTTCATCATCCACAACTACCGGCCCGGCGTGCCGGAGCGCCTCGGCATCGGCTACGAGCAGGCCAAGGCGATCAACCCGAAGGTGATCTGGCTGCACCTCGGCGGCTACGGCGCGGATGGGCCGAGCTCGTACCGACCAGGCGCGCACCCGATTCCGGGTGCGGTCAACGGTGGCGCGCTGATGCAGGCCGGCGAGGCGTGGCCACCTGCTGTGAGCGACGACATCGACGAGATTCGCGAGGCCGCGCGGCAGTTCACGCGCGCGAACGAGGGCAACCCCGACCCGTGCAGCACGATGGCCGTGCAGACGGCGGCGCTGCTCGCGCTGCGTGCACGGCAGGTCACGGGCGAAGGCCAGCAAGTATTTGTAAGCATGTTGAGCGCGAACCAGTACGCGAACTCGGACGACGCGATCTCGTACGCCGGTAAGCCCGACCGGCTCACGCTCGACAAGTGGGTCTACGGCACCGGTCCGGCGCGGCGTCTCTACCGAGGCAGCGAGGGCTGGGTGATGCTCAGCGCGGAGAGCGATGTGCAGTTCGCGAAGCTCGCGAATGCGGTGGGGCGCGCCGAGTTGGCCTCGGATATGCGGTTCGCGACGGTCGAGGCGCGCAAGCAGAACGCCGACGTGCTCGCGCGAGAGCTCGAAGCACTGTTCGCGACGAAGCCAGCTGCCGAGTGGGAGCAAATGCTTGCGCCGGCGGGCGTGGGCTGCGTGCAGGCAGACGCGGACGAGAACTCGGGGCAGTTCTGGCTGCGCGACGAGCAGGTGACGGCGAACAACCTCGCGCCGCGCACGAAGCACGTCGTGCTTGGCGACTACCAGCGCTGGGGGCCGGTCGTGGCGTTCGAGAAGAACCCCGGCACCTACGGTGGCGGCACGATCGCCGGCGAGCACACGAAGCAGATCCTCGGTGAGCTTGGGTTTGATGCCGATCAAATCGCGAAGCTCGAAGAGCAAAAGGTCGTTTGGGTGGACCAGACCGCACTCGATCTGGCCGCCACATTGGCGGGAGCACGATAGCAATGCCGAAGACGATTCCTGAGCCCGATGCCGTTTCACAGCTGTTCTGGGATTCGGTCGACCAGCAGAAATTGATGTTGCAGCACTGCGCCTCGTGCGATCGGCTGCAGTACCCGCCGCGTGCGCAGTGTCAGGACTGCGGCAAGGCCGAGCTGACGTGGCGCGAGGTCGCAGGCAAGGGCCACATCCTCGAGACCATGGTCGTGCACGACACGCGCGTGGTGCGCCGCAAGATCGACGTGCCGTTCAACGTCGCGCTCGTCTCACTCGATGAGGCGCCGTACATCAACTTCCTCTCGAACCTGCCCGGCATTCCGGCGCACGAGGCGCCACAGGGCGCGCCTGTCGAGCTGTTCTTCGAGGAGCTCGAGGGATCGGACGGACGCTTCATCCACGAATGGAAGCTGATCAAGTAGCTCGCGATCGCGAGCTCGGAGCGGGGGACTGCGATGACGACGAACTTCGACAGCAGCTGGCAGCGCGCGAAGACGGGACTCGGCACATGGGAGCATCGAGGCAAGGTGGCGATTGCCGGCTACGGCTACTCGCCGCTCGACCGGCGGTGGGACGGCGTGAGCATGGATCGCACGCTGGGCGCATTCCAGGTGGTCGCGATGCAGAAGGCGATCGCGGACGCGGGGCTCACTTCGGAAGACATCGACGGGCTGATGGTGTGTCCGGAGCCGGCCGGCGACAGCTGGCGGCAGGAAGACCGCGGCATGAACCGGCCGTACTTCGACGCGCCGTATGACAGCGAAGACGGCCTCAGCTACACGACGGCGGAGTGGCTGATCGCGGAGATGGCGCGCCAGGGTACGCCACTGACCAACCTCAAATACATCGACGGCAAGGCGCCGTACATCGGGCCCGAGATGGGCAAGGCCGCGCAGGCGGTCGGCGACGGTCTCGCGAAGAATTTGCTCATGACCTACAACATGGGCAACGTCGAGGGGCGCTATCACCTCGAGGAAGGCATCTACTCGGCGGGCGGCCGGCAGTGGTCGGCGCCGTGGGGCTGGATGACCTCGGCGATGATGCAGCACGCGTTCGTCTTCCTGCAGTACTGCACGAAGTACGGCGGCAGCCGCGACAACCTCGCGCCGTTCGTGGTGAATCAGCGCCGCAATGGCCTGCTGACGCCGTGGGGCTTCTATGCCCAGCACGAGCCGTATCAGATCACCGAGGAGGACTACCTCGACGCACGGCCGGTAGCGTGGCCGGTGACGATCCTCGACTCGGACCGCCCGGTGCAGCACGCGGCCGCGTTCCTGTTCACGACGGCGGACGCGGCGAAGGACATGCAGCAGAAGCCGATCTACGTGCTGTCGCACGCGCAGATGAACCGGCCGAACCGCAGCACGATGGGCACAATCGAGGATCACGAGCAGGCCACCGATGACCTCGTGAAGATCCTGTACGACGGCGCCGGTGTGACCGCGAAGGACCTCGATGTCTTCAACCCGTACGACGGGTTCTCGGTGTTCACGCAGACGTACCTCGAGGCGTTCCAGTGGCACGGCGTGAAGCGCGGCGAGGCATTCGACTTCTACAAGGGCGACATCCGCGTTGAGGGGCCGCATCCGTTCAACCCAAGTGGCGGCAACCTCGGAAACGGGCGTACTCGGACGGCGATGTACACCGACTGCATCGAGCAGCTGCGTGGCATCGCAGGCGCTCGACAGATCCAATTGAAGGCGGAGACGGCTGCGTGCGGGATGGTCACGCCGACCGGCAACGGCCACATCTACCTGAGCACGGTCGCGGACTAGGAATCACAAGGAGGCGCGGCGATGCCACAGGTCGCCCCATTCCATTCATCTGGCGAGGAAGACAAGCCGGGGCAACGGCGCATGTTCCACTCGAATGACGCGTGCGCGACGGCGAACGCAATCGCCGCTGCCGAGCGTCGCGAGGGCAACGGCGGCTATCGCCAGTGCGTCGACTGCTCGCGGCAGAACGAGATCGATGCGCTGCGCGCCTCCGCGACCGGCGGGGCGCGTTAGCGCATGGTGTTCTTGATCAGCTTCGACATCGACGGGACGCTCGAGACGGGCAATGGCCCGGGGCCGATCACACTGGAGATGGTGCGTCGCGCGCTCGCACTCGGGCACGTCATTGGATCGTGCTCGGACCGGCCGGTGCAGGACCAGCAGGCGATGTGGGCGGCCGCAGGGATCGAGCCGTCGTTCACGGTGCTCAAGCACAAGCTCGACACCGTGAAGACGCAATTCACCGAGGTCGAGATCTACTACCACATCGGCGACACCGAGCTCGACCAGCACTACGCGCGACTCAACGCGTTCGAGTTCGAGCAGGTACAGGTGATGGAGCCCCACGCCTGGATGTTGAACGACGCAGGCGAGGCCGACTGGGGGCCGAACGGACGCGGCATCGTGCGTGCCCCGTCGGCGACCACACTCGGACTGTCCGTGCCACAGCCGGAGGCGTGGGGATGAGTTCTCCGAATCCTCAGCAGGAGCGCGGGCTGATCGCATTCGACATCGACGGCACGCTCGAGGTGGGCGAGCCGCCGGGGCCGATCCCGCTGGCGATGGTGCGGCGTGCTCAGGAGCTCGGCTACCTCGTCGGCTCGTGCTCGGATCGTCCAGCCGGGTGGCAGCGCATGACTTGGGAGCAGGCCGGCATCACGCCGGACTTCGCCGTGCTCAAGCACCTCATGGAGCGTGCTCGCACGCAGCACGAAGCATCCGAGTACATCCATGTTGCCGTGTCAGAGCGCGACCGCCACTACGCCGAGCTCGCCGGGTTCGGCTTCGTCTCTTCGTATGACGTGGCAGGACAGCCGTGGGCGGTGGACGCCTCGGGCGCTGCGATCCCGGCCGCCGACACCTCGCTCTCAGCTTCTGAGCGGGCTCGAATCGAGTCCGCCGAGGGTTAACCTCACGCGCGCGTCAGTGCGCCTATACTCCGCCTGTTATTGCGGCTCCGCTTTGGAGCGCGCCGTCACAGCCATGGACTGCATCGACCGAGGAGTACCAAATGGCATCGCTCGTAGAACGACCCTTCCGCGTCATCGGCACTCGCCCGGTCCGTCCAGACGGCATCGAGAAGGTGACAGGCGCCGCGCACTACGGTGCAGACGTGCAGCTGCCTCGCATGCTGTTTGCGCGGCTGAAGAAGAGCCCGCACGCGCACGCGATCATCAAGAGCATCGATGTCTCGAAGGCGCTCGCGCTGTCGGGCGTCGAGGCTGTGGTCATCGGCAAGGACTTCCCCGACTGGGACGAGGCAGTGACTGCGCCGGGCGCGACGCCGCGCCGCTTCTTCATCGGCAACTTCATGGCTGTCGACAAGGTGCTGTTTCACGGACACGCCGTGGCTGCCGTCGCTGCGACCTCGATCCATGTGGCCGAGGACGCGATCGAGTTGATCGAGGTGGAGTACGAGGTGCTGCCGCCAGTGATGACGGCCGAGCAGGCGACCGCGCCCGGCGCCGCGATCCTGCACCACGACCTCCGCACTGCGGAGCCGACCGGTGGTGCAGCCACCGACGAGCCCTCGAATGTCGCGAGTCACCTGCACGTCTCGATGGGTGATGTCGACGCGGCGTTCGCGACCGCGGACATCGTGGTCGAGGGCGACTTCGGGACGAACACCTACCACCAGGGCTACATCGAGCCGCACGCCGCGGTCGCGGCGTGGAGCCCCGACGGCAGCCTCGTGATCTACTCCTCGTCGCAGGGCATCTTCGGCGCCGTGCGCGAGCCGCTCGCGCAGGCACTCAAGATTCCGTCCTCGAAGATTCGAGTCGTGCCGATGGAGATCGGCGGCGGTTTCGGTGGCAAGAACCGCACCTACTGCGAGCCGGTCGCCGCGATGCTCGCGCGCAAGTCCGGCAAGCCCGTGAAGCTGGTGATGACGCGTGAGGACGTGCTGCTCGCGACCGGCCCTACGGCCGGCACCTCGATTCACGGCAAGATGGGGGCGACCAAAGAGGGCAAGTTCATCGCGGCTGAGCTGACGATGTACTACGAGGCGGGCGCGTTCCCGGGCTCTTCCGTCGGCGGTGGCGTGAACCACGCGTTCGGCAACTACGACATCGACAACGTGCGCATCGATGGCTACGACGTCGTGGTCAACCGGCCTCGCAACGCCGCGTACCGCGCGCCCGGTGTGCCGGCGCCCACGTTCGTATGCGAGTCGCTGGTCGACGAGATCGCCGAGCGACTCGACATGGACTCGATGGACCTGCGGCTCATGAATGCCTCGAAGGAAGGTGACCGCCGCCCGAACGGCATGGTGCTGCCGATCAGCGGCAACATGCCGGTGATGGAGGCGATGAAGGACACCGCGCACTACCGCTCCGAGCTCACGGGCAAGAACCGCGGCCGCGGTGTGGCGGTCGGCTTCTGGCACGCGAACACGGGCCAGCACTCGATCAATGCGAACGTGAATCCAGACGGCACGATCACGCTGAACGCCGCCGCGATGGACATCGGCGGCCTGCGAGCGACCGAGGCAATGACAATGGCCGAGGCGCTTGGCGTGCCATACGAGGACGTGCACCCGATGTACGTCGACACCCAGTCGATCGGCTTCACCGGCAACACCGGTGGTAGTGGCACGGGTGCCGGCACTGCTGGCTCCGTGCTGAAGGCTGCTGGCCAGATCAAGGAAGAGCTGATCCGCCGCGCCGCGCGGCTGTGGGAGATCGACGTCGCGCAGGTCTCGTACAACTCACGCGATGGCTCGGTGTACGGGCCGGCCGGCTCGGACGACAAGCCGCGCACGATGACCTTCAAACAGCTCGCGACGCGGCTGCAGGGCAGCGGCGGGCCGGTTTCCGGCCACGCGGACAACGAGGGCGGCACGCGCGCCCCGACGTACGCGGGCCACATTGTGGACGTCGAGGTCGACACCGACACCGGCAAGGTCACGATCCTGCGCTACACGACCGTCACCGACGTCGGCACGGCGATGCACCCCTCGTACGTCGAGGGGCAGATCCAGGGCGGCGCAGTGCAGGGCGTCGGCATGGCGCTGACGGAGGAGTACTTCTACGACGACAACGGCATCCTGCGGAACTCGAGCCTGCTCGACTACCGCATGCCGACGGCGCTCGATGTGCCGATGATCGATGCGGTCCTGCTCGAAGTGCAGAACCCGAGCCACCCGCTCGGTGTTCGAGGCGTGGGCGAGATTCCGCTCGTGCCACCGATGGGTGCGATCGCGAATGCGATCTATCACGCAGTCGGTGTGCGCCCGCGCGTGTTGCCCGCAAGCCCGCGGGTGCTGCTCGCTGACCTGCTCGACGCGGAAGGCAATGCATAGCTCATACGTTTACGTGTACGTAAACACAGTGACGGGACGCGATGGCGTCCCGTCACTGTGTACTGTGGCTTGTTGTGACGCGCGCTCACACGGCGTTTACCTGATCACACATCGTCGTTAACGTGCACTCCCGATGCTCCACCCCTCACACAGACATGAGGGGCAAGGAGCACACAGATGACTCAGCGTCGAACGGGCGCACGATCGATCTCCCGGCGCACACTGCTGCGAGGTGGCCTCGGTGCCGCCGGACTGTTGGCGCTGCAGGGCGTGCCCGGTTTGAGCGGCATCGCATCCGCAGCGGTGAGTACTGGTCCGGGTACAGCGGTCTCCTCGTACCTCTTTCCGGTGGCGGATGGCGTCGACATTAAGGCGCTGCTCACCGTCAAGGACAAGAAGGCCGACAACGGCTACGCGATGGTCGGCATCCCCGACGGCCTGGGCATCATCCCCGGCACCGACAGGTTCACCCTCCTGATGAACCACGAGCTGGGCGACACCGTCGGTGTCGCGCGCTCGCACGGCTCGAAGGGCGCGTTCGTCTCCAAGTGGACGATCGACAAGACGACGCTGAAAGTCCTCGAGGGCTCTGACCTGACGACCTCGGCGAACACGGTCTACAACTGGAACCCGGCGACCCGGACCTACACCACCGGCACCACGACGTGGAACCGGTTCTGCGCCGCCGACCTCCCCGACGCCGCCGCCTACCTGAACGGCACGAAGGGGACCAGCGCCCGCATGTTCATGAATGGCGAGGAGGCCACGGGCGGTCGCGCCTGGGCGCACATCGTCACCGGCCCGACGGCCGGCCAGTCGTGGGAGCTGCCGCGCTTCGGTCGCTCCGCGTGGGAGAACCTGCTCGCCAGCCCCTTCTCGAAGGACAAGACCATCGTCATCGGCCTCGATGACGGGTCGGTGAACACCGCGCCGGTCGCTGAGAACAACCCCTGCGAGGTCTTCGTCTACATCGGCACTAAGCAGGACGCCGGCACGGACATCGAGCGAGCCGGTCTCACGAACGGCAAACTGTACTCGATCCGCCTCCCGCTCGGTGGCGGCAAGTTCATCACCGAGGAGAAGGACAACTTCGCTTTCGGTGACACGGCGTATGTGCCCTCGGCGCGGTTCGAGCTCGTCGAGCTCGGCAGCGGCGGCGATGTCAGCACGATGTCCGCGCTCGAGATCGAGCAGGACTGCATCGCGAAGAACGCGCTGCGCATGCAGCGCATCGAGGACGGTTGCTGGGACCCTCGGGCTGCGAAGAAGAACGACTTCTACTTCGCCACGACCGCCAGCCCGACGCAGAACAGCCGGCTGTGGCGCCTGAGCTTCGATGACCTCGATGCCCCGGAGAAGGGCGGCACCCTGACCGCGCTGCTCAAGGGCGACGAGGGTCAGTTCATGCTCGACAACCTGACGATCGACTCGCTGGGTCGCATCATCCTGCAGGAAGACCCCGGCAATCAGGCGCGCATCGCGAAGGTCTGGCTGTACGGCATCGACAGCAAGAAGTTCATCGAGATCGCTCGCCACGACCGCGGGTACTTCGACCCGATCTTCACCGGCCAGAAGTTCTTCCAGACGCAGGACGAAGAGTCCTCGGGCGTCGTCGACGCCTCGTCGGTGCTGGGTGCGGGGTGGTTCCTGCTCGCGGTGCAGTCGCACCGCGTCATCACCTCGACGGACCCCGACCTCGTCGAGGAGGGCCAGCTGCTCGCAATGTTCGTGCCCCCTACCGTCGGTGTGTAGGGGGCGATCCTAGCCCCGCTTCTCAGGAAGCCCACCACCCCCGGTGGGCTTCCTGCTGTTTCCGCGATCGCTGATGAAGCTTGTGAATGACGTATGTAATCTAATGGGGCAGATACGGAGTGCGCCCGTGGCCATCGTCACCATCGCCGGCCACCTGGGTGCAGTCGGCGGCATCCCGGCCCGTGTCGCCGAGGAACTCGGCTACTTGCTCGCGGATCGGCGGTTGCTGACGCAGGCGGCGGGCACGCTCGGCTGGTCCGAGCCACAGGCCGAGGCCTACGACGAGCGCACCGACGCGCAGCGCGGTCGTATGTCGCAGTTCCTCTCCGAGTTCGTGCACCTCGCCCCATTCACGCCGATCGATGACATCGACGCCTACACGCTCGAATCGCTTGCGCTTGGCGCCTACGGTGACTGGGTGGCGAGCGCGGAGATGCGTCCGGCCGACCGACGCTTCCTCGGAGTGCTGACGGCGCTGGTGAAGGGCCTTGCCGAGGCGGGCGACGTAGTGATCGTGGGTCGAGGTAGCCAGGCCATCCTTGGCGACCGCAACGATGCCGTTCACGTACAGGTCGTGTGTGACCTCGAGGAGCGCGTGCGCCGAATTGCCGAGCGCGACAGCATCGAGGCTGCCGCGCTCGGCAAACGCGCGCATCCAGGAGTCCGATCGCGAGCGGAACCTCTGGTACCGCAAGTACTTCAGTGTCGACTTCGAATCACCGCATCTGTACGACGTGATCCTGAACACCGCGCGTCTTGGTGAAGACGAGGTGATGCACCAGGTGATCTCTCTCGTTCGCGCACGCGTCACCACCTAACGCTTCCGCCCACGTCAAAAACAGCATGCGTGAACGTGATACTGTCGCGCCCTCGACGAGAGAGGGAGATCGCGATGGCGCAGGATCGAGCGACGACAGCGGACGAGAACGCGGTCGCCGAGGCCGAGGCCGAGGAGAGTTGGCTCCAACGCACCAGCGCTGCGATGCGCGACCCGCACTACCGCAACTTCTACTTCGGCAACGTCCTGCAGTTCGGCTCAATGAACATGCAGCTCGTCGTACGTGGCTGGCTCGTGTTCCACATCACTGGCTCGTTTGCCGCACTCGGCACGATGTCGCTCGCGAACGCGATCCCAACGCTGTTCTTCTCTCCGATCGGTGGTGTGGTCGCTGACCGCGCGCCGAAGAAGACGATCATCCAGATCGGCCAGGGCTACAACGCGATCAACGCCGCGTTGCTCGCGATCCTCGCGGCTGGCTGGTTCGGGCTACACCTCGAGTTCTGGCACCTGTTCCTGAGCGCGTTCTTGCAGGGCACGGTCAACTCCGTGATGCAGCCCTCGAGGCAGTCGTTCATCTCGGACATCGTCCCGCGCGAGAAGCTGACGAACGCGATCGGCCTCAATGCGACGGCGCAGACGTTCATGCAGCTCACAGCGCCAGGCCTCGCCGGCTTCATGATCGCGGTCTATAGCCCGGCGATCGTGTTCTGGACGATGGCGGCGATGTACGTCGTCGCCGTGTTCTTCACGGCGCGCCTGCCGAGGCATCCGCTGTACGCGTTCGTGCGCGGCCAGGGTGCAACGGGGGGTGGCGCGATGGGACACGGTCGTCCGCCCTCGGGCTTCGCCGACCTTGTTGCAGGCTTCAAGTACGTGGCACACGACCAGACGATCCGCACCGTGATCGCGGTGAACTTCCTGATCGTCGTGGTGGCGATGCCATACACGCAGCTGCTGCCCGGCTTCGTGCAGGCCGTGCTCCATAAGGGCGCGTTCGAGCAGGGCGTGCTGCAGAGCGTGCAAGGTCTCGGTGCGCTCGGCGGCGCGATGTTTGTCGCGACGGCGGCAGCGACTGGCCGCGGAAAGATGTTCCTGTTCTGCGGTGCCCTGCTTGGCGCAGGCATCCTCGCGTTCTCGTTCTCGACCAACTACTGGCTGTCGATCCCGATCATGATGATCATCGGCGCCGGTCAGACCGGTCGCATGGCGCTCGGGCAGGTGCTCATCCAGAGCTACTCCGAAGAGCAGTACCGCGGGCGCGTGATGTCGGTGTGGTTCATGGAGTTTGGACTCGTGCAGTTCGGCACGTTCATCGTCGGCATCATGGCCGAGTTCATGGGGCCGCAGATCGCGATCGGCAGCCTTGCGGCGGTGCTGCTCGCGATCATGTGTCTGCTGTTCGTGCGAGGGAAAGTGATGCGCGCGCTCGACTGACAAGTCAGCTCGCGCGGGCCGGCTCCTCCTGCAGGTCCTCGAGCACGCCTTCCTGCAGCCGTGGCACGAGGAAGAACGCTGGCACGATGATGTAGATCGCCACCGCGATCCACGTTGAGATGAACGCAGCCCCGATCGCGATCGTGTAGAGCACAGGCCCGACCGACCACCTCGTGATCGAGTCACGCACGAGCGCCGCACGCAGCACGCTCGAATGGCTTCGGGAGTACCGACGCCGGCTCTAAGCCCGCGCGTCGTGGAACTGCAACGACCCAGAGAGAGAGGGGCAAACTGTGTTCAAGCATGTACGGAGGATCGCGCTCTTCGGCGCGCTCGCGTCGTTGATGGCGGTCGTCATCGCCTGCAGCGGTGGTGCGAAGCCCGAGGCGACTCCCGCCGCCACTGCGGCAGCAACGAAGGCGGCGACTGTCGCGGCCACGCCGACCGCAGCGCCGGTCACCGGCAAGGTCACCGTGTTCGCGGCCTCGTCGCTGACTGACGTTTTCAAGACGATCGCGACGGCCTTCCAGAAGGCCAACCCGGCTGCGACTGTCGAGTTCAACTTCGCGTCCTCGAGCGCGCTCGAGACGCAGATTGAGCAGGCGGCCCCGGCCGACGTGTTCGCCAGCGCGGACACCGCGAACATGGACAAGGCGACCGCGAAGGCGCTGATCGACGGTACCCCGGTGCTGTTCGCGAAGAACCTGCCGGTGATCGTCGTTCCGGCCGACAACAAGGCCGGCATCGCTGCCGCCAAGGACCTGTCGAAGGCCGGCACGAAGGTCGTGCTCGCGGCCGCGGACGTGCCGATCGGCAACTACGCGCGTCAGATCATTGACAAGCTCGCCGCTGACCCAACGTACGGCGCCGCCTACAAGGACGCCGTCATGAAGAACATCGTTTCCAATGAGGCGAACGTGCGCGCCGTCTTCGCAAAGATCGAGGTCGGCGAGGCTGACGCTGGCGTGGTCTACAAGACCGACGCGCTCGTGTCGGGCTCGAAGGTCAAGACCGTCGCGATCCCCGACACGGCCAATGTCATCGCGACGTACCCGATCGGCGTCGTGAAGACGACGAAGAACAAGGACGCGGCTGCCGCGTTCGTGAAGTTCCTGACCAGCGCTGAGGCGCAGGCGGCCCTCAAGGCTGCCGGCTTCGACGCCGCGCAATAAGCACGAGGATCTGTGGTGGCCCTGCCGCATCGCTTCGAAGCCCCGGGCTTCCACCAGTGGGCCGACCAGCGGATGCTGCGTCATGTCTATGAGAAGGAGCATCCGAGCTCCGCGTGAGTGAGTTCGAGTGAGGCGCCGGTGACCGATATGGCTGCGTCCAGCGCTGGAGGGCGAGGCTCACAGCGCGTGTGGTCGCTGGGCGCGCTGTTCGCGTCGCCCGCGCTGCTGTTCGCCGCCTTCGTCGTCGTACCGCTGCTGGCGCTCACACTGCGAGGCTGGCAGGACGGCCAGGTCGTCGACCGACTGACTTCGTCGTTTGTCCTGCACGCGCTCCAGCTCTCATTCGTCACGAGCACGTTGTCGCTGGCCATCGCGCTCGCGTTCGGTATTCCAGCGGCGTACCTGCTCGCTCGCGCGCGGTTCCCGGGCTACCGGCTGCTGACGATCATCGTCGAGCTACCGATGGTGTTGCCGCCGACGGTGGCGGGCGTCGCACTGCTCGTCGCGTTCGGGCGACGCAGCTTTATCGGTGCGACGCTCGACGACCTTGGCATCAGCATCGCGTTCTCGACGACCGCTGTCGTGCTCGCACAGCTCTTCGTCTCGGCGCCGTTCCTCGTGCGCTCACTGCAAGCGGGGTTCGAGGCGATCGACCCGACGTACGAGGACGTCTCGCGCACGCTCGGCATCTCTGAGTTGCGCACGTTCTTCCGCGTGACGCTGCCGCTCGCGCGTCCTGCGCTGCTCTCCGGTGCTGTGCTCTGCTGGACGCGCGCGCTGAGCGAGCTCGGCGCGACGCTGATCTTCGCCGGCAACTTCGAGGGCCGCACGCAGACGATGCCCCTCGCCATCATCACCGCCTTCGAGTCGAATGCCGGCCTCAGCGGCGCGATCGCGCTCTCGCTCGTGCTACTCGTCGTCGCACTCGTGCTGCTCGTGGCGGCGCGTGTCGTCACCCGCGGCCATCGAGGTGCGCTGTGATCGCCGCTGACATCCAGAAGCGCCTCGGCACGTTCCAGCTCGACGTCCAGTTCGACGCCGACCATGAGACGGTCGTGCTGTTCGGACGCTCCGGCTCCGGCAAGAGCCGCACGCTGGCCGCAGTCGCTGGCTTGATGCGCCCCGACAGCGGGCGCATCTCGATCGCCGGGCGCACGGTCTACGACGGTGCATCGAGGATCGACGTGGCCCCCCAGCAACGAAATCTCGGCTTCCTCTTCCAGCAAATCGCCGTGTTCCCGCACATGACCGCCGACGAGAACATCGCCTACCCGCTGACAGGCTGGAGCGCTGAGGCTCGCACGCGACGGGTGCGCGAGCTCAAAGAGCTCCTGCGCATCGAGGACCTCGGTGCGCGCTATCCGGCGCAACTCTCCGGCGGTCAGCAGCAGCGGGTGGCCCTGGCACGCGCCCTTGCACGTCCCGTCGATGGCCTGCTGCTCGACGAACCGTTCTCCGCACTCGACGAGGGCTTGCGAGGCGACCTGCGCGCAGAGCTGCTGCGCCTGCGCAGCGACCTTGATGTCCCCGTGATTTGTGTGACGCATGACTTACGTGAGGCACACTTGCTCGCCGACCGCATCGCGGTGATCGAGACGGGCCGCATCCTCCAGTTCGCGCCACGCGGCGATGTGTTTCAGCGCCCCGCTTCGCGCCGAGTCGCCGAGCTCACTGGCGTGCGCAACATCTTTGCAGCGCGTGGCCTCGGCGGCTCGCGTGTCGAGCTCGACGGCGTGGCGTTCGAGGTGGCAACGCCGGTCGCCGACGGCGCGGCGCTCGATGTGTGCATCCGCTCGGAGCGCTGCCTGCTGCGCCGCATCGAGCCGGGCGAGGCGCTGCCGCCGAACTGCTTCGTCGCCGAGATCACCTCGGAGCTGGCGTTCGGCAGTACCTATACGCTGCGCCTCGAGCCGGTTGGCCCTGGCCCTACCGTGGAGGCCGAGGTGTCGTCGCACCCCTACGACGTGCTGGGCATCGCCACCCGCAAGCGCTGGGTGGTCGAGCTGCCCGCCAACGACCTGCACGTCATGCGGGCGTCCTGACCACTATCCTGACTGTCGAGGAGCACACCATGACCACGCAGTACAACGAACTCACGCCCGACGAGCGCTATGTCATCGAGCAGAAGGGCACTGAGCGTCCCTTCATCGGTGAGTACGACGACTTCTACCAGGCCGGCACCTACATCTGCCGTCGCTGCAACGCGCCGCTCTACCGCTCGGACGACAAGTTCGATGCGCACTGCGGCTGGCCGGCCTTCGACGACGAGATCGCAGGTGCGGTGCGGCAGCTCCCGGACCCAGACGGCATGCGCATCGAGATCGAATGCACGAACTGCAACGCGCACCTCGGGCACGTCTTCTTGGGCGAGGGCCTGACGCAGAAAGACACGCGCCACTGCGTGAATTCGCTCTCCATGCGCTTCATTCCGGTCACGGAGGGCTAGCCCCGCCCGCTGTGGCTACACAAGACGACGTCCGCCGCATCGCACTCGCGCTACCACAGATCGAGGAGGGCGAGGACCACTTCGCGTTCTCGGTCCCGACTCGCGGCAAGCAGCGCGGCTTCGCGTGGGTGTGGATGGAGCGCGTAGCTCCGAAGAAGCCGCGTGTCGCCCAGCCAGCCGTGCTCGCCATACGCGTCGCGAATATCGAGGAGAAGGAAGCGCTGCTCGCGCTGGGCGAGGAGTGCTACTTCACCGAGCCGCACTACAACGGCTTCCCGGCCATCCTCGTGCGACTCGCGGCGGTCGAGTATCAGGGCTTCCGCCCCGACGAGGTGCCGCTGAACAACCCGCTCGTGCTGCACGTGATCCGCGCGCGCATCTTCGCGCGCAGCCAGGGCCTCCACGATGGCGCCGAGGCGTCCCAGCGCCGCAATCCACCCGCCGAGTGGGCGGCCCCGCCTCTGGCCGACTCGCTGCAGCGCATGGGTGGGCTCGACAACATCTTGCGCCGGGTCGACACCTTCCTCGGTAGCCCGTCGTCGCAGGCGCGCTCGGCGTAGCCAACAGCCTCGAACTACCGCCTCGTCTATGATCGTGACGAGGAGCGCACATGCGCGTGGTCTGCCTGACCGAAGAGACGACAGAAGTGCTCTACGCACTTGGCGCGTCCGAGCTGATCGTCGGCATCTCCGGATTCACGGTGCGACCGCCCGAGGCGCGACGCGAGAAGCCGAAGGTCAGCACGTTCCTCGATGCGAAGTTCGACGAGATCCTCGCGCTGCATCCCGATGTCGTGTTCACGTGGTCGGACCTGCAGGCCGACATCGCTGCTGAGCTCGTGCGCCGCGGTGTCGAGGTCGTGTGCTTTAACCAGCGCTCGGTCGCTGGCATCCTCGAGATGGTGCGACGGCTCGGTGGCTACCTCGGACTGCACGCGCAGGCGGATGAGTACGCGAGCAGACTCGAAGCAGGCATTGAGGTCGCCGCGACGCGTGGCGCGCAACGGGCGGTGCGCCCGCGTGTGTACTTCGAGGAGTGGCACGAGCCCCTCATCACCGGCATCTGCTGGGTCAGCGAGCTGATCGAGATCTGCGGTGGCGACGATGTGTTCGTAGAGCATCGCGCGTTCCCTGGTGCGAAGGAGCGCATCCTCGCTGACCCGCTTGAGCCAGTGCGACGCGACCCCGACATCCTGATCGCCTCGTGGTGCGGCAAGATGTTCAAGCCCGATGTGGTGCGCCAGCGCCCGGGCTGGGAGACATTTCGCCCCACGCTCACCGACGAGCTCCACGAGATCGAGTCGTCGGTGATCCTCCAGCCAGGCCCGGCCTCGCTGACCGATGGCGTCGAGGCGCTGATGCGCATCTTCGACCGCTGGGAGCAGCGCCAGGGCTGACGCGCGGCGCTCCGCCACCCGACGACGTACCCTCACAGGCGAATGAGGCAGGAGGCGGCCATGAGCCAGATGCGTGTCTACACGCGCACCGGTGACGACGGACAGACCGGGCTCTTCGGCGGCCCGCGCGTGCCGAAGGACGACCCGCGCCTAGAGGCTTACGGCACCGTCGACGAGCTCAACTCGGTGCTGGGTATCGCTGCGGCGGTCGCCGGCCATGCTGACATGCTCGCGTGGCTGCAGGTGATCCAGTCGGACCTCTTCGACATCGGTGGCGAGCTCGCCACACCGGACATCGAGGAGCGCATTGCAAAAGGCCAGACCGTCGGGCCGCGCGTCGTCGACGAGGATGTGACGAAACTCGAGGGTTGGGTCGACACGCTCGACAACGAGCTCGAGCCGCTGCAGCGCTTCATCCTGCCCGGCGGCACTCCTGCTGCAGGCCACTTCCATCATGCCCGCACCGTCTGCCGCCGCGCCGAACGTCGAGTGCTGACCCTCGCGCGCGAGACGCCGGTCGCTCCGCCCGTGATTCGCTACCTCAACCGGCTGAGCGACCTGCTCTTCACGATGGCCCGCGTCTGCAATGCTCGTGCCGGCGTCGATGAGCCGCAGTGGCTCGGCCGCGCCGAGCGCGAGCAGGCCTAGCAGTTCAGATGCGCCTGTAGCGTTCGAGCTCGTGCGCGTTGTACTGACCGATCACCGCAGAGGGTAGGTTCGCGTGAGCAATCCGAAGGAGCCGCTCATGCCGACCGTCGAGACCACATCCGATCCGTATCCGTCGATCACGCTGACGACCTCAGACGAGGCGCTGGAGTCCGAGGTCACCGTGGCACCGGCGGGCACGCTGCGTGTGATCGTGCTGAACCGCGGTGATGAGTCCCACGGCGTGACGATCACGCGTGCTGATCACCCGGTGCCTGTCGCTCACATCCTCGAGATCGAAGCGGGCGGACAGGGTGACGCGCTCGTCGATCTCATACCAGACGAGTATCACGCGACGATGGATGACAGCCCGGAGTCGCTGGACTTCACGGTGCAAGCCGCCGAGAACTACACGGCAAAGGATAGCTAGCGCCGGCGCCCGAAAGCTTCCTCGAACTCGGCGGGTACGGCCGCGACGAGCTGGTCGTACCCGCACGACTCGGGCGCCTTGTCCGTCCGCCAGCGCATGAACGTGGAGCCGTGCCGCAACCGGTCGCCCTGCATCTGGTCGAATGCGACCTCGCACACAAGCTCGGGGCGCAGACGCACCCAGTCCGTGTCACGGTCGCCACTCCAGCGGCTGACCGCACCCGGCGTACGCCCACTGCCGAACGACACCGTCGAGTCGTCCGTGCGATACGACTCGAGCAACTGTGCGAGCTCGCGTCGCTGCGCGCGCGTGAACGTCGAGGTGTGCCCGATGTGGTGCAGCACGCCGTCATCGTCGTAGAGCCCAAGCAGCAGCGAGCCCACGCCGACATCGACTTCGTTCTTGTACCAGCGGAAGCCGCCGACGACGCAGTCTGCGGTGCGACGGTGCTTCACCTTCACCATGACGCGGTCGCCCTCGGCGTACGGCAAGTCGAGGCGCTTTGCCATCACGCCGTCGAAGCCTGCGCCTTCGAAGCGCACGAACCAGTCCGCCGCCTGCGCCACATCCGTCGTCGCGCCGGTCAGCAGCAGCGGCAGTTCGGCGCGCTCCAGCAGTGATTCGAGTGCGCCACGACGCTCCTCGAAGGTCCGCGTGCGGAGGTCGTCATTGCCCAATGCGAGCAGGTCGAACGCCGCGAAGCTCGCCGGCGTCTCGCTCGCTAGCCGCAGCACACGCGACGCCGCAGGATGCACACGCTGCTGCAACAACCCGAAGTCGAGGCCGTACGAGGTCGCGATCACGATCTCACCATCGAGCACACACGGCTGCGACAGTTGCGGGGGGATGCCCGTGACCAGGTCGGGGAAGTAGCGACCGAGCGGGCGCGCCTCGCGGCTCTGGATGTAGCACTCACTGCCATCCCAGAACACGATCGCGCGGAAGCCATCCCACTTCGGCTCGTACAGCCAGCCGTCCCCGCTCGGGATATCCGCAGCGGGCGCCGAGAGCATCGGCTTGATCGGCGGCTCGAACGGCAAGCTCATGCCGCACCGCCGCGACTGAGTACCGAGGTGTCCTCGTGCGCACGCGCCCACCCGAGGAGCGCATCGGCATCGAGCGTGTTCACCACACGGTCCGCAGTCACGCCATTGGCGACTGCGCGCTCGACACCGTGTGCCTTCACATCGAGCTGCCCTGGCGAGTGTGCGTCGCTATCGATCGCGAAGCGGCAACCGAGACGTACTGCAAGCTGGATCAATCGCGACGGCGGATCGCTGCGCGAGGGCAACGAGTTCACCTCGATCGCCTTGTCGAGCTGCGCGCAGAGCGCGAACACGCGCTCCGCATCGAACTCGGACTCCGGTCGTTGCCGACGGCCATTGCGCAGCCGCCCCGTGCAGTGCCCGAGGATATCGAGGTGCGGATTCGCGACCGCGGTGAGCAGTCGCTCCGTGAACGGGTCGTGTGGCATGCGCAGCTGACTGTGCGAGCTGCCAACGACCACATCGAGTCGCGCCAGCAGCTCTGGCTCCTGGTCGAGCGTTGCGTCCGGCATGATGTCGACCTCGATGCTCGTGAGGATGCGGAACGGGGCGAGTTCCTCGTTGAGCTTCGTGACCACATCGAGCTCGGCCTCCAGCCGAGCAGCATCGAGGCCGTGCGCAATCTTGAGGCTGGGCGAGTGGTCGGTCAGCACGATGTACTCGTGCCCGAGCGCAATCGCGCCTTCGGCCATCTCGCGGATCGACGCAACGCCATCCGACCAGTCCGAGTGTGTGTGGCAGTCCCCGCGCAATGCGTCGAGTAGCGCCCCGCCAACCGGCGCCGGCTGCGCCGCGAACTGCTCCTCAAGACGCACGAGGTACTCCGGGGTGCGCCCAGCAATCACATCGGCGGCGAGCGCTGCGGTCACCGCCCCCACACCAGGCAGCTGAGTGAGCGTCCCCGCCGCCGCGTGCGCCTCGACGGCTTCGCGGCCCGCAGCATCGAGCGCGGCCGCCGCCGCACGGAACGCTCGCGAGCGGTACGCCGACGCCCCGGTGCGTTCGAGCAGGAACGCGACGCGACGGAGCACGGCGACCGGGTCGCTCGACTCGAACGTCATGCGGTCTTGCGGCGCCGACTCGGCTGCACGCGTGGGGGCTC
>Ga0114969_10001316_pt1 | contig 21069 bp, 22 predicted proteins | sample M_130807_MF_Meta_FD_87316 | JGI IMG/M metagenome (GOLD analysis project Ga0114969, IMG submission 87316) | Freshwater microbial communities from Lake Montjoie, Canada to study carbon cycling - M_130807_MF_MetaG | ecosystem: Environmental > Aquatic > Freshwater > Lake | place: Lake Montjoie...
CGTTGCCCTACTGGCTGCTCAGCCGCGGCTTCCAGACCCGCTTCAAAACCCGGACCTATCGCTTTGCCGAGGAGTCCCGCCCCGCTCCCGCGACGGCGGCCGCCGGACCCTAGGAACCGATCCGAACCCGCCATGAATCCCATTTTCGCCATCCTGGCAGGAGTGACCGTCGGCGCCGCCGTCGCGGCCATGGCGCTGCGGAACCTCGTCCACAGCGTCCTCTGCCTCACCGTGTCCCTGGTCGGCCTCGCGCTGCTGTACCTCCGGCTGGGCGCCGAGTTCGCCGGCTTCGTCCAGATCCTCGTCTACGTCGGGGCGGTCGCCATCCTGATCATGTTCGCGGTGCTGCTCACCCGCGGCGGCGAGGCCCCCCCGGGCCGCATCGCCAACGCCCCGTGGTCCGGCCTTGCGGTCGCCGCCGCGGTGTTCGCCATGATCGCGTGGGCCATCGCCCGCAGCCCGGCGCTGCGCGGCATGGCCAAGGATCCCGCGCAGCCCCCGCTTTCGGTGAAGGCCATCGGCGACAAGTTGACCGGCGACCTGGTGCTCCCGCTCCAGGTCGTCGCCCTGCTCCTCACCGCGGCACTCGTCGGCGGCGTCGTGATCGCCATGAGCGAGAAAGAGACCGAATGACCCCCTACCTCATTGTCTCGGCCCTGTTGTTTTCCATCGGCTTCGCCGGCGTCCTGACCCGGCGCAACGCCATCCTCGTCCTGGTCGGCGTGGAACTGATGCTCAATGCCGCCAACCTCAATTTCGTCGCCTTCTGGCGCCATGGACCCAATCCGGCCGCGCTCGACGGGGTGATGTTCGTCGTCTTCGCCATCGCGGTCGCCGCCGCCGAGGCCGCCGTGGGCCTGGCCCTGGTCATCGCGATCCACCGCCATTGCCGGTCCGGCAACGTGGACGAGGCCTCCGGGATGAAGGGCTGACCATGGATCGCATCGTCGAACACCTCTGGATCATCCCCGCGCTGCCCCTGCTGGCGGCGGGAATCATCGCGTTGTTGAAACGCCCGCACCGCAAGGCCGCCGCCGCACTCGCCATCGGCTCGCTCGGGCTCGCGTTTCTGGTCTCGTGCGTCGCGTTCGCCGCGACGTTGCATCCCGCGGCCGGCGCCGGAACGGTCCGCCTGACCCACAATTTCGCGTGGTTCGACCTCGGCGAATCCACCCTGCGGCTCGGCTGGCTCCTCGACCCCCTGACGGCCGGGATGCTCGTCATGGTCACTTTCGTCGGTTCGCTGATCTTCGTCTTCAGCGTCGGCTACATGGCGCACGACCCCAATTTCACGCGGTTCTTCGGGTTCCTGTCGCTCTTCGCCGCCGCCATGCTCGGCCTGCTCGTCGCCAACAACCTGCTGTTCCTCTTCATGTGCTGGGAAGTGGTCGGGCTGGCGTCCTACCTCCTCATCGGCTTCTGGTTCCAAAAGCCCGAGGCCGCCGCCGCCGCCAAGAAGGCGTTCGTCACCACGCGCATCGGCGACCTCGGCTTCTTCCTCGGCATGGTGTGGCTGTATCACGGCACCGGCACGCTGCTCTTCTACGACAAGGGCGCCGGCTGCCTCGAACAGGGCGCGATCGCCAGTCTCGTCGCCCAGACCACGCTGGGCGGCATGGCGGTGAGCACCGCCATCTCGCTGCTGCTGTTCTGCGGCGCCGCGGGCAAGTCCGGACAGGTCCCGCTGCACGTCTGGCTGCCGGACGCGATGGAGGGCCCCACCCCGGTCAGCGCGCTCATCCATGCGGCCACCATGGTCGCCGCCGGCGTTTTCCTCGTGGCCCGCGTGTTCCCGCTGCTGGGTGCGTCCGCCGCCGGACTCCCCGCCGACGGCCACGTTCCCCACACGGCCGCGCTCGCGGTCGTGACCTGGATCGGCGCCATCACCGCCGTCTTCGGCGCGCTCGTTGCCGTCGCCCAGTCGGACATCAAGCGCATCCTCGCCTACTCCACGGTCTCGCAGCTGGGCTACATGATGATGGGTCTCGGCGTGGGCGGTCCCGCGGTGGGCATGTTCCACCTGCTGGCCCATGCTTTCTTCAAGGCCCTGCTGTTTCTCGGCGCCGGTTCCGTCATCCATGGTTGCCACGGGGAACAGGACATCCGCCGCATGGGCGGACTACGCAAAGCCATGCCCGCCACCTTCGCCACCTATGCCGTCGGCATGATGGCGCTGGCCGGATTCCCCCTCGTGTTCTCGGGCTTCTGGAGCAAGGACGAGATCCTGCATGCCGCGCTGGCGTGGTCGCCCTCCCGGTTGCCGTTCGCCCTCGGCCTTTTCGGCGCCTTCCTCACCGCCTTTTACATGATCCGGCAGATGTGGTTCGTGTTCTTCGCGCCGTCGGCACACCCGGCGGCGCGACACGGGCACGACACGCGGCCCGATGCCGCCGCGCCCCACGAAAGCCCGCCCGTCATGACCGTGTCGCTCGCGATCCTCGCCGGCGCGACGGTGGCGATGAGTCTGCTCGCGACGCCCGTCTGGCCTTGGTTTCATGCCTATCTCGGCGGCCATCTGGACCACCTGCACGTCGGCTGGGATGCGGACGGGGCGGTGCTCGCCACCATGGCGCTGTCCACCGTGGCCGTCGCGCTCGGCACCGGGGTTTCCTGGCGGCTGTACAGCCGCTCGGCAACCGGCACGGACGCGGTCGAACGCCTCGTGCCGCGCCTGTTCGGGGCGCTCCGCGGGCGCCTGTACGTGGATGGGTTTTACGCCGCCACCGTCTTCCGCCTGAACCGCGCGGCCGCGACCGCCTTCGATTGGATCGACCGTTTCGTCTGGGGTTCGCTGGCCGGATCGACGGCATGGATCGCCACCGGATTCTCGTGGCTGGGCCGGTTGCTCGACGACGCGGGGATCAACCCCGGTTTCGACGCGGGATGCGCGGGCACGCGCGGAACGGGCCGGCTCGTCTCGCTTTTCCAAAACGGCCAGACGCAACGCTACCTGCGGCTCGTCGGGGGAGGAATCGTGGCGATCGTCGTGGCCGTGGCCTGGACGGGAAAGAAGTGACCCCATGACGCCCTTTCCTTTGATCACCTTCCTGACCCTGACCCCGGTGGTCGGCGCGTTGGTGCTGGCGCTGGCAGGCGGCCGGGACGCGCGCCGTTCGCGGAACATCGCGTTGGGCTTCTCGTTGTTGGCGTTTCTGGAAACGGCCTGGATGGTGGCGGGGTTCGACGGCAAATCCGCCGCCCTTCAGTTTGCCGAACACCACCCGTGGATCCCGTCGCTCGGCGCGGAGTACTTCGTGGCGGTGGACGGGCTGAGCATCCTCATGGTGCTGCTGTCGGCGCTGCTGGTGCCGTTCGCCATCGGGGTCGGCCCGGGGAACGTCGACCGCCCCCATGCGTTCCACGCGCTGGTCCTGTTGCTCCAGGCCGGCCTGTTCGGCGCGTTCACCGCCCTCAATTTTTTCCACTGGTTTCTCTACTGGGAACTCTCGCTCGTCCCGGCCTATTTCCTGGTCAAGCTCTGGGGCGGCCCGGGACGGCGCGCGGCGGCCACCCAGTTCTTCGTCTACACGTTCGCCGGCAGCGTCGCGATGTTGCTCGCCATGCAGGCCGTGTTCCTCGCCACCGGCACGTTCGACTTGCCCGACCTCGCCAGACTCGCCCGCAGTGGCGAGCTCGCCCGCGGCCTCGGCACCAAACTCCATTGGACCGGCTTGGCGCCGGAGGCGCTCGGCATGCTCCTCTTCGCGGGCGTCTTCCTCGGACTGGCGGTGAAGGTACCGCTCATGCCCTTCCACACGTGGCTGCCCGGCACCTATGCCGAGGCCCCCACCAACGTCACCATGCTGCTCACCGGTGCCCTGTCGAAAATGGGCATCTACGGCTTCCTGCGCATCCTCGCCCCGATCTTCCCATCCCAACTCCGGGATTCATTGGACCTGCTGACGGCGCTCGCGGTGCTCACCGTCGTCGCCTCCGCCTTCGCCGCCTTCGCCCAGAAGGATCTCAAGCGCCTGCTGGCCTATTCGTCCATCAACCATCTCGGTCTTTGCCTGCTGGGACTCTTTGCCGCCCTCCAACCGAAGGCGGCCGCCGCCGCCCACGGGTGGTCGATCGAACGGGTCGCCGCACTCGACGGGGTCTTGCTCCAGGTCTTCAACCATGGCCTGACCGCGGCCGCCCTTTTCGGTTTCGTCGCGCTGATCGAGCGGCGCTCGGGTGGGTTGCGGGGCATCGGGGATTTCGGCGGACTCCGCGGCGTGGCCCCGGTATTCGCGGGGCTGATGGGCATCTCGATCTTCGCCTCGCTCGGCCTTCCCGGACTGAATGGGTTCGTCGGCGAATTCCTGGTTTTCAAGGGCGCCTTCCCGCTGGCACCCGTTGCCGCCTCGGTCTCCGCCCTCGGCCTGCTGCTGACCGCGATCTTCCTTCTCACGCTGGTCCAGCGCGTCTTCGCCGGAACGTTGAACGGCGCCTGGAAGGATTTTCCCGATCTGGGACGCGCGGAACTCGCCGTGTTTGCCCCGGCCGTCGCCCTGATGTTCGTCCTCGGGGTCGCGCCGCAACTGGCCTTGAACCTCGTCAACCCGACCGTCGTCGCGTTGGTGAATCGATTGGGCTTCTGATCCCATGCTTGCCTGGACCATCTATCTCTCCTTCGCCGCGGCCGCGGCGATGTTCCTGATCAAGCCGGACAACCGGCAAGGGGCACGCATGCTGGCCCTGGGCGCGGCCTTGGCCGGATTGGCGGTCGGCTTGATCGGCTCCGCCGGCCGTGGCGGCGGGTTCGCCGTGGCGACCCGATTGCCCTGGATTCCAACGCTGGGCGCCCAATTCCTCCTCGCGTCCGACGGCATCAGCCGGGTCCTCGTCCTGCTCACCGGGTTGGCGGCGGTCGCCGGAATCCTATTCTCGTGGAACGTGGAGCACCGGACCCGGGAATTCTTCGCCCTGTATCTCGCGCTGATCGGCGGCGTCTACGGGGTCTTCCTGAGCTTCGACCTGCTGTTGCTCTTCGTCTTCTACGAGATCGCCATCGTTCCCAAATACTTCCTCATCGCGATCTGGGGATCGGCCCGGCGCGAATACGCGGCGATGAAACTGGCGCTCTATTCGTTCGCCGGCAGCGCCATGGTCCTCGCGGGACTGATCGCCGCCCACGTGGAGAGCGGTTCGCATGGTTTCGATCTCGCCGAACTCGCGAGGTACCCGTTCCCTGCATCGTTCCAGCACTGGGCCTTCCCCCTCGTGTTCGTCGGCTTCGCCATCCTCGCCGGCCTGTGGCCTTTCCACACCTGGGCACCGACCGGCCATGCCGCGGCCCCGACCGCCGCCTCCATGCTGCTCGCCGGCGTGGTCATGAAACTCGGGGCCTACGGATGCCTCCGGGTGGCCATGACCCTGTTCCCGGAAGGCCTTGCGGCGTGGCGCCATTTCTTCGGCGCCCTCGCCGTCGCCGGCATCGTCCACGGGGCGCTCGTCGCCTTGTCCCAGCGCGATTTCAAATTCGTCGTCGGCTATTCCAGCGTGAGCCACATGGGCTTCGTGCTCCTCGGCCTGATGACGGTTTCCACCATCGGCCTCGGCGGCGCCGTGCTGCAGATGTTCTCCCACGGCATCATCGCCGGCCTTCTCTTCGGCGTCGTCGGCCGGATGGTCTACGACCGCGAACACACCCGTGACCTCGACGAACTCCGGACACGGCGGCTGGGACGACGGATGCCGTTCGCCGCCGTCACCTTCGTCGTCGCCGCCCTCGCCTCGATGGGAATTCCCGGTTTCAGCGGCTTCGTCGCCGAATTCAAGGTGCTCGTCGGCGCGTGGCAAACATTCCCGAAGCTCGCCCTGCTGGCAGGGGTCGGCATCGTCCTCGGCGCCGCCTACACCCTGCGCGCGGTCCAGAAAGTCTTCTTCGACGGCGATCCCGAAGGCAGCCCGGATGGCACCGCCGGGGCGGACGGGACCACTCCATCGGTCGTTTCGCTCCCGGAAAAGATCGGGGCCTCGCTTCTGGTTGCCGCCACGGTCGCCGTTGGCCTCTGCCCGAAGCTCCTGCTGGATTGGATCACGCCGAGCTTCGCGTCGCCCCTCTTCGACGGTCTCCGGAAAGGAGGTGGCCTGTGAACGTGGACCACGCCCGGCTCTTGGGGTTGCTCGCACCGGAGTGTCTCGTCGTGTTCACAGCACTCGCGGCTTTGTTCGCGGACCTCCGTTTCTGGAAGCACCGGACCCCGGGGCAACGAAGCCATCGCACCGCCATCGTCCTGACACTCGGCTTCGGCGCCGCCGCGACGCTCCTCGGCCTGATGGGAAACACCACCGCAAACCTGGCGGGCGGAACCCTCGTGCTCTCGCCGTTATCGCAGCACCTGAAAATCGTCCTGCTCCTGTTCGCCATCGTCACCGCTTGGCTCTGCACGGAAACCCGCTTCACCCGGCACGTCGGCGAGTTCATGGCACTGCTGGGATTGGCCACCGCGGGGATGATGTTCCTCGTCGGGACGGAGAACCTGCTCATGGTCTTCGTCGCCCTGGAACTGGTCAGCCTGTCGCTCTACGCGATGACCGCCTTCGACAAGCGGAGCCCGCGTTCCGCCGAAGCGGCCCTCAGGTACTTCCTGTTCGGAGGCACCGCCGCCGCCTTCACCCTCTTCGGTTTCAGCCTTTTCTACGGCGTCGGCGGATCGATCCACCTCCCCACCCTCGCTGTCTCGATCGCCCGGCACGCCGGGGATCCCTTGGTGTTGGTGGCCATCGTCTTCGTCCTCGCCGGGTTCGGCTTCAAGATTGCCGCGGTTCCTTTCCATGCGTGGGCACCGGACGCCTACGAGGGAGCACCGGCACCGACCGCCGCGTTCATCGCCTCCGGTTCGAAAATCGCCGGGTTCCTGGTACTCGGGAAGTTGCTGCAGGTCGGCCTTCCCGCGGCGGCCGGCAGCGGTGCCTGGAAGGCATTTGCGCCCGGTTGGATGGCGGTCGTCGCCCTCCTTGCCGCGGCATCGATGGTGTTCGGAAACCTGGCCGCGCTGGCCCAGACCAACCTGCGCCGGTTGCTGGCCTATTCGGCCATCGCCCACGCGGGCTACGCGCTGCTCGCGCTCGTCGGCGGCTCGCAACCCGCTTTGCTCTATTTTGTCGTCACCTACGCGCTCGCCGTCGTCGGCATGTTCGGCGTGGTCGCCGTGGTCGAGAATCGTACCGGCAACGGATCGATCGCCGGCCTCGCGGGATTGCGCGAGCGTTCGCCGCTCCTCGCGGGCGTCACGACGGTGTTCCTGCTCTCGTTGGCCGGAATCCCGCCCCTCGCCGGGTTCCTGGGCAAGTTCCTCGCCTTCGTGGCCGCCGCCAAACAGGGAACCGCGCTGGGCTACGGATGGCTGGTGGCCCTGGCTCTCGGCATGAGTTGCGTGTCGCTTTACTACTACCTGCAGGTTCTCAAGCAGGTTTGGGTGGTCCCGGCAGAAACCCGCGACCCGCTCCGCGGAGGAACCGTCGTCGGCGGCCTTTTGGCCGCCTTGGCAGTGGCCGTGGTCGTCGCCGGATGCATGCCGGAACCGCTGTTGGATTTCCTCCGGTGAGGTTTCCCTGAAACGGGACGGAAGCCACCTTATATAACCCGTTTTGAACCGCGGGTTACCGGATATAGTTTCGGTGGTTTTCTTGACCCTTTTGCCGCCGGGGCGAGCATTTCCCCATGCTTGCTGCAATCGATCTGGCCCACATCTACCAAGCCGTGACCATCGTTTCCTCGATCGTCAAGGACCACATCAACCCCACCTACAACCTCACCCTCGACCAGCACCAACTGACCACCGAGCAAATCCGCGGCGACTACCGGTATAGGTTCGCGCGGACCTACAAGGCGCCGGTGTCGGCCATCGTCGGCACGCCGGGCGCGGTCTTCTTGACGCGCTGGGACTCCGCGACCCGGGAAGACGGCGGCGGCAAGTGGACCACCACCCGGGTGACCACCAGCGACGAACCCTTCGAGATCCTCGGGGTCGGCCGCCGGAACCAGACTTGCGGCATCGCGATGCCCGACGGCGGACAGGTGAGCCTCGGCGTGTACGAGGACTTCATGCTGCGCCTCGGCGCGAGCATCGCGGAGCCGTCCGCCCTGCTTTCGACCTACGGGGGATACTGCCGGGTCGGCGTCGTGCATCCCGACAGCCATCCGGCTGTCTCTGCCTGCACCGGACGCCCCGACTTTACCGGGCCGAATGCCATCGCGAAAAGCGGCTTGAGCCTGCCGATGGACGGCCCGTTCCATCTCCGGCCCGCCGTTCGCAAACCCGGGAGTCAATTCAGCGCGGGTTCGTTCGTCGTCTTCCGGCCGTCCCGCGTGAATTGGGAATACTGGGACTCGGCGGCCGGGTTCGGCCCCGTCGTGCGGCACGAGGCCTATTGCCCCGCGCCGGCCCCCGGCCGTTGATGCCGCCACGACACATCCCACCGAAAGGTTCTCCCATGTTCCCGAGGGGCTTCTGGCACGTCGTGCCATCCGGGATTTTCCTGCTGCTCGCGATCGCCCGGTGGCCTCGCGCCCATGTCCCGGTCGGACCGCATGCCGGCCCCCGGGCCGCCGATCCCCACGCAATGCCCGCACCGGGCCTAGGCAGGAACGGCGTCCCGGCGCCCGGCCTCGACCTTCCGGACACACCGACCCCGCCGCCCGATTCGGCAACCGTACCGGTTCTTGGGCCCGGTCTCCGCGGCGACATGGAATCCGTCTCGCTGGTCTGGGACGAGCTCAAGGCCACGGCGCCCCGGTTGAACGCCTGGGAATCCCGGGTCACGGCCTCCGTGCTCGCCAATCTACTTCTGGACGCCGCGCATCAGGATGCCTTGTGGCGCGGCCGAATGCCCGATGCCGCCACGGCGCGCGAACAGTCGCTCGGTTTTCTGGAAGAATCCGGACGCGCGCGCCCTCGCCAGGGTCCAACCCCATTCCCCCGATGAATCCCGACGAAAGTTCCCGCCCGCATATGCGGGGCCGCTGGGTGGCGCTGGCCTGCTGTGCCGCCCTGTGGCTGGGCGTCGAATCGATCCGCACCCGCCGGTCACCACCCCCCGACAACCCGCCGATCGATCGCCCGCCCGGTCGGGCCGAGGTTTCGGAGGACCCATTGCAAGCATGGGTACGCCGGCCGACCGGGCTCCCCGCGCGGGTGGTTCGCGATTACAACCAGTCCACCGTCGCCGACATCGTCGCGTCCGCCGATCCCGCCGCTTTGGCCGTGCTCATGGCGGTAACCAACGCGCTGCCGCCGGGTTGGGAGGACGGCTTCGCCTTGCACGATTGCCTGGTGGCGGTCGCCGCACTCACGGACGTGGCCCGCCTCGAATCGCCAGCCCTCGTTGGCATCGACGACGCGTCGGCATCGGGACCCGATCCCGCGGCGACGTCCGGTCGCGAAGGAAGTTCCTGCCATGGGTTTCTTCGGGAATTCTTCGCGCGGTGGCTTGCCCGCAAGCATCCGGCCCTTGGCGAACACACCATCCGGAGGCTGCTCCTCGAAAACACGCTCGCGCAAAACCCCGCGCTGGGCGCCTACGATCTCATCCCGATCGAGGACTCCATCCGTTTGCTCGGGATTCCCGTTCCACCGGCATCCCCCCGCATCGCGATCGAGGTTCCGGAAGAGGTCCGGCACCGCTATCGGGCAACCCCGGGAACCCCCTGAGACCGGGCACGATGATGGCAACGAACCCGATTGTTCCGTGTTGACCCGGCCCAACCCGGGTCCATGCACAAGCCCGACAACCCACCGTTCCCGACGGGCAGAACGCTCGCTTGAGAGATTCGATGAAATCACCGGTTGACACATGGCCGTCCGTTTGATTCCTTTGTCGACCTTTCGAGAGGTCTTATGTACGCAGTTTTGGAAACGGGTGGAAAGCAGTACCGCGTGACGGCAGGCGACACGCTGGAAATCGAACGCTTGCCGGTGGAAGCTGGCCAGACGTTCACGTTTGAGCGCGTCCTGCTCGTAAACCATGACGGCAAAGTGACCGTCGGCCAACCGGTTGTCGCCGGGGCAAAAGTTGTCGCCGACGTGGTGGCACACACTCGCGGCGACAAGAAGATCGCATTCAAGATGCGTCGCCGGAAGGGCTATCACCGCACGGTCGGTCACCGTCAGGAGTTGACGGTCGTGAAGGTGAAAGAGATCAACGCTTAACCGACACGGTCTTTCATTAGGATTTCAGGCTTATGGCGCATAAAAAGGGTCAAGGCAGTTCCCGCAACGGACGCGACAGCGTCAGCAAGCGGCTCGGCGTGAAGGCGTTCGGCAGCGAGCTCGTCACTGCCGGCAGCATCATCGTCCGCCAACGCGGATCCAAGTTCGTGGCCGGCCAGAACGTGGGCGTCGGTCGCGACTGGACGCTCTTCGCGCTCATCGATGGTCACGTGAAGTTCGACCGCGAGGGCCGCCGGGTGAACATTCTCCCGCTCCCCGTGGCCGCGGCCAACTAGCCGTCCGCCAATATTTCCGGGGCGAGGCCGCCGGCCTCGCCCCTTTTTCTTTCTACCCATATGTTCGTCGACGAGGTCAAGGTCTACGCCCAAGCAGGACACGGCGGCAAAGGCGCCATTGCGTTCCGCCGCGAGGCCTATATCGCCAAGGGCGGACCCGAAGGCGGCAATGGCGGGCGAGGCGGCAACGTCATCCTCGAGGCCAGCCACGACCTCAACAACCTCATCGAGCAGTTCTTCAACCCGCGCCTCGTCGCCCCCAGGGGCGAGGGTGGCATGGGCAAGGGCATGGATGGCAAAGCCGGCAAGGACATCATCATCAAGGTCCCCTGCGGCACCATGGTTTGGCGCCTCAAGGACACCACGCCCCGCCCCGAGGACGATCTTGAGGAGGAAGAGGAAGAAGAAGCTTCCACCCCGCCCCAACTGGCCTCTTCCACCGGACGTCGCCCCGTCATCCGCTCTTCCGGCGGTGTACGCGCGATGGAAATCAACCTGGCTGCCGACGAGGCGGCGAAAACGGAAGATGCCCTCGACGCCAGCAAGGGCGAGTTGGTCTGCGATCTGACCGAGCACGGTCAACGCTTCATCCTCTGCCAAGGCGGGCGCGGAGGGCTCGGCAACCGCAATTTCGCGACCAGCCGACACCAATCCCCGCGATTCGCCCAACCCGGCGAACATGGTACCGAGGGGCATTACCTCTTCGAACTCCGCATCATCGCCGACGTCGGTTTCGTGGGGTATCCAAACGCGGGCAAGTCCACCCTCCTCAAGGCGATTTCCCACGCCCGACCCAAGATCGCGCCGTATCCGTTCACCACGCTGCATCCGCAGATCGGCATCGTCGAATACCCCGACTTCGCGCGCCTGACGGCCTGCGACGTGCCCGGCCTCATCGAAGGGGCCCACAAGAACGTTGGGCTCGGCCACGAGTTCCTTCGCCACCTCCGCCGCTGCAGGGTCCTCGTCGTCGTGATCGACATGGCCGGATCCGATGCCCGCGAACCGTGGGAGGATTACCGGCATCTCGTCCGGGAACTCGAACTCTACGATCCCACTTTGTTGGAACGCCCGCGAATGATCGTTGCCAACAAGATGGACGAGCCCGCCGCCGAGGCGAACCTCAAGGCGTTCAAGCGCAAGATCCGCAAGACTCCCGTCTTGCCCATGGCCGCCGCTTTCGACCAAGGCATCGAACCTTTCCGCGCCGCCATCCGCGAGGCCGTCGAAACAACCGGCAAAAAGCTCATCCACTGACGTTGCCAGGCACCAGCGCCAACCGGATCGGTCCCCGTGACCCGTATTTTCCGGCAAAGTGCCTCCGATTCGCATGCCCCCGAACCAGGAATCGATCCAGATATCCGGCAAGGTCACCGAAGTGCTTCCGGACACCACCCTGCGCGTGCAGTTGTCCAACGGACATGTGGTCCTCGGACACGTTTCCAAGAAACTTCGCGTGGATGGCGTTCGCTTCGATGTCGGCGACAACGTCCAGCTGGAGCTCTCGCCTTTCGACCTGAGCCGCGCCCGGGTCCTCGTTCGCCTGCCCTGACCTGCCACCGCTCCGCGCTCACAGCGCCGACGCCTGCAACAACACCGGCCGTGGTACCGGCGTCCAGTAGGCGAATCCCTTCAGTCGCATCCGATACGCCGGCTGCACCGACCGCAACCACTCCGTGATCTGGTCGGCATGGTCGTCGGTGTGATACGTCGTCACCGCGATTTGCGGCGCCTTTGATCGTATCACGCTCTCCGCACCCCGCAGCACGTCCCAGTCCGCACCCTCGGCATCGACCTTGATCAGGTCGCCACGGCCAAGTTCCAACCCGGTCCTCGCGACGTAATCATCAAGACTCGTCGCCTCGACCCGCAACCCCGAGAACCCCGGGCCCGGGTCGACGACGACTTGGCTCGCGTCCGCCCCGAGATCCGTCCGGAATCCAACCGTTCCCGATCGCCCGGCGACAGCCATCGGTTCGTGCACCAGTTCGGCCCCGATGCCATTCGCCGCGGCACCCCGCTTCAGAAGCACCCCCATGTCCGGAAACGGCTCGAATGCGATGACGCGCCTCGCCAACCGTTGCCGCAGCATCCGAAATGCGAACAATCCCTCGCACGCACCGACGTCGATCACCGTGCTGCCCGGCCCCAGCACGATCGGCGGCGTCGTGTAGCAGTGGGGATGCTCGAGACGTACCTCCTGCTCCAACGCATACCACGTGTCGCAGTCCGGTGGCGTCGGCCAAAAGAAATCGAGTCCCAACGACTTCACGCGCACCCGATACCCGCCCGCCGCATCCGCCGAGACCTCGCATCCCTCGCGCAACCGATTCCACCCGATCCGATGCCGCAATCGTTGCGGCGACAGGATTCGTCCGAAGCCCTGCAGGGCGTCTCCCGCCGGGAAAAGGCCCGGATGGCGCCCGCGAAAGCGTCGCCAAAACCGCCAGGCAGCGGCGGCGTCGCGGATCGGTCGCATCGATGGCAACGGCATGTGCCGCGGTTGTGACGGGGGACGGCATCGTGCCGCAAGACCAAATCCTTGGCGTGCCATGATTCGGGATCCGCCTTCCGGGCCAAGACTCGCCGTCCGCTCCATTGACCCCACCCGCCTTCGTCGCTTCACTCGCGCCGGCATGCTGATCTTCGACGCGCATCTCGATCTCGCGATGAACGCCATCGAGTGGAACCGGGACCTCACCCAACCCCTCGAGGCCGTCCGCGCCCGCGAGGCACACCGCACGGACCGCCCCGACCGTGGCCGTGGCACGGTCACCCTCCCGGAGATGCGCCGCGCCGGCATCGGCCTTTGCGTCGCCACCCAGATCGCCCGCGTCGAGCACAACGCCTATAGCCCGGTCGCCGGTTGGGCGTCGCAAGCCCAGGCTTGGGCCATGACCCAGGCCCAGTTGGCATGGTACCGGGCGATGGAGGAGTCGGGCGAGATGGTGCAGATCCGCGATCGTGCTGCCCTTGATGCCCATGTCGCGCTCTGGGAGAACGCCCTGGCCCATGGCCTTCCAACCGAACGGATGCCCGTGGGTTATATCATGAGCCTCGAGGGCGCGGATTCGATGCGCAGCCCAGCCCATCTGGAACGCAGTTGGAACGATGGACTCCGCGCGATCGGCCCGGCCCACTACGGCCCCGGTGTGTATGCAAACGGAACCGACGCCACCGGCGGCTTCAATGCCCAGGGACGCGAGTTGGTCCGCGAAATGGACCGGCTGGGATTCATCCTCGATGCCACCCATCTCAGCGACGATTGCCTCGACCAAGCGCTCGACCTTTTCGGCGGCCCCATCTGGGCCAGCCACCACAACTGCCGCGCGCTGGTGCCCCACAACCGCCAACTGTCCGACGCCCACATCCGAGCCTTCGCCGCACGGGGCGCTGTCTTCGGCAGTGTGTTCGACGCCTGGATGCTGGTCCCCGGCTGGGTTCGGGGAAAATCCAACCCGGAAAACACCGAGGTCACCCTCGACACGGCGATCAACCACATCGACCACATCTGCCAGATCACGGGTTCGTCGAGGCACGTGGGGATTGGGTCGGACCTCGACGGGGCGTTCGGCACCGAACAGACGCCGCGCGACCTCAAGAGCATCGCGGACCTGACCCGATTGTTGGAACGGTTGCGGGCGCGGGGCTATTCGGCGGAGGACGTGGCGGGGATCGCGCACGGGAATTTCCTGCGGTTGCTGCGCGCGGCGTGGGCGTGAGCCCCGGTGGGGCGCCCGACTTTCATCGTGGATCGCCCGTCCGATGGGGTCGCCTTGGGGATGTCCTGTTACCCGAGCTAAAGAAAGGCACCCCACCGCCGCTGGGGCCGCTTCAAAAATGCTCTTCTGCAGGCATGCATTCGCACTATTGTCGCCGCCGATGATCGGGATTTGGCAACGTGCATCGCCGGAAAAGCGTATCGTCGGCATCGGCGTGCTCGCGTTCTTCCTCGACCAACTCACCAAGTTCGTCGTGGTGGCCACCCTGCCCCTCAACGAGCGCCACAACGTGTTCGATGGCTTTTTCAGCTTCGTCCACTGGGGCAACACCGGCTCCGCGATGAGCATGTTCCACGACAACAACGCCGCCCTTGCCGTCGTTGCCGTCGCCGCGCTTGCCGCGCTTTGGTGGGGACGCCGGCACTTCGAATCCGATCGCGCCCCGGGCCAGATCGCCCTGGGCCTTCTCTTCGGCGGCATCGCGGGAAACCTCGCCGATCGCCTCATCCCGCAGCGCCATCACGTCGTCGATTTCCTCTACTTCTATCTCCAACCCCGCGGCAGCGGCAGCGCCGAGGCCTATTTCCCGGCCTTCAACGTCGCCGACATCGCCATCTGCACCGGCGTAGGCCTCTTGCTCCTCTTCACCTGGAACACCGCCCCGGCCCCTTCCGAAAAGCCCTCCGAATGACCGGCAATGCCCCCGCGTCCGCGACGGGAACGTCCTTGGCTCCCGTCGTCCTCGCCGGTCCCACCGCGTCCGGAAAGTCCGCCGTCGCCCTCGAACTTGCCGCGATCGCCAACGGCGAGATCGTTTCCGTCGACTCCATGCAGGTTTACCGCGGACTCGACGTCGGCACCGCCAAACCTTCCGCCGCCGAACGCGACCGCATCCCGCATCATCTCGTCGATGTGGTCGGCCTGACCGAATCGTTCGATGCCGCCCGCTTCGTCGCGCTCGCCAACGAAGCAATCGTCTCCATCCAATCCCGCGGACGCCTTCCCATCCTCTGTGGCGGCACCGGTCTTTATTTCAACGTCTGGCTCAACGGGCTCGGCACCGCGCCCGCACCCGACCCCGCGCTGCGGGCGGAACTGGAGGCCATGCCCTTGGCGGCCCTGCTCGACGAATTGGCCCGGCGCGATTCGGTGACCTTCGATGAAATCGACGTCGAGAACCGGCGCCGGGTCGTGCGCGCGGTCGAGGTCATCCGGATCACCGACAAGCCATTTTCCCAAATGCGCGCCGCGTGGCCGGAGCGCGCCCCGGCTCTCGCCGGACGTAGTTTCGGCATCGAACGCCCCCGGCCCGAATTGGTCGCGCGGATCGATCGCAGGGTGGACGCGATGTTCGCGTCGGGTCTGGTCGAGGAGACCCAACGGTTGCTCGGCCAAGGGCTCGCCGAGAACCGGACGGCGATGCAGGCGATTGGCTACCGGCAGGTGGCGGAGCACCTCCGGGGCGAGCGCGGCCTCCGCGACACGGTCGAACTCGTGAAGGTGCGGACCCGGCAATTCGCAAAGCGGCAGGGCACATGGTTCCGCGGCCAACTGGACCTGCATTGGATCGAGACGCCGTCCGGGGAAGCTCCGGAGATCACCACGCGCCGCATCCAAGGGTTGTTGCAGCCGTTGGAAGCCGCCGTGGCACAAAAAAACCCGGTGGCGTCGGAATGATCGCCACCGGGGACAGGAGGAACAGAGGCGAAAGCCCCTTGCACTTCCAAAACACTATTGGGCGGATCGCCCAAGTCAAAGTGATTCCCGGACAATACCCATGATTCCGACCGCAATCCACGGCCTGCATCGTTAGCGTGAATCGCCTTCAGCACGATGCCAGCGAAAGCTTTTCACCGCAGTGGAGCCTTCGTTGGGATTCTCTACCCGACCGTCTTGCTTGTTGGCGCAAGGCTTCGGACAAGCCAGAGTTCCACGCCATCGCGCCATGCTGAACACGCTGCGCATCCGGAACCTAGCCCTCGTTGCCGACCTCACGTTGGAACTCCGTCCGGGATTCAACGCCATCACCGGTGAAACCGGCGCGGGCAAATCCGTGATCCTCGGCGCCCTGAATCTGGTGTTGGGCCAACGCGCCGACCGCGGCGCCCTTCGCGCGGGGACCGACCAATGTTCGGTCGAGGCGGTCCTCGACGTTTCGCGCGTTCGGGCTCCCCTCGCCCGATTCCTCGAAAACAACGGCCTCGAACCCTGCGAGGAAGGGCAACTCGTCCTGAAACGGCTGTTCAACGCCGGGGGCACCAACCGCCAGTTCGTCAACGGATCCCCCACCACGCTCGCCACCCTCGCCACGCTCGGGGAATGGCTCGTCGACCTCCACGGTCCCCACGAACACCAGTCCCTCCTCCAACCCGCCCGCCAACTCGCCCTGCTCGACGCTTTCGCCGGCCTCGACGCGCGGCGCGAAGCCTTCGCCGATTGCGTCCGCCGGCGCGACGCTTTGGCCGCCGAAAAGGCCGCGCTCGTCGTCGACGAGGCCACCTATGCCCGCGAACTCGACCTGCTCCGGTTTCAGGTCCACGAGATCCACGACGCACGCCTCCATCCCGGCGAGGACGAATCGCTCGCCGCCGAGCATCGCCGTTCCCGCAATTCGGCACGGATTCTGGAGCTCGCCCAAGGCGCCCTCCAGGGGCTTTCCGAAGGCGACGACAACGCCTCCCAACAGTTGGCACGCATCGGCCGCGCCCTCCAGGAACTCCAGCGGCTAGACCCTTCCTGCGCGCCCCTGGTCGCGTCGCTCGATCTGGCCACCGGCGCTTTGAGGGACCTCCAGCAGTCCACCTCGCGCTATGCGGAATCGGTGGACATCGATCCGGAAAGACTCGCGGTGGTCGAGGCGCGTCTGGACCTCATCCACGGACTCCAACGCAAATATGGCCCCGGCCTCGCCGACGTCGTTGCCTTCGGCCAGGAAGCGGCGAAACGCCTCGCCGCCCTCGAGGGCCGGGATGCCGAACTCCTCCGGATCCAGGAAGCGACACGGGATGTCGAACGGGAAATCCTATCGGCCGGCAACGCCCTGTCCGCAGGGCGCCGCAAACACGCGCCCCGCCTTGCGGAAGCCGTGGCCGGGGAGTTGGCCGACCTGGGGTTCCGCCAATCCGGCCTGGAAGTCGCGCTGCGACCCGCGCCCGGGCGGGACACGCCGTCGACGGTCGGCCCCACGGGGTCCGACGAATGCGAGTTCCTGTTCGCGCCGAACCCGGGCGAACCGGCCCGGCCATTGCGGGCCATCGCCTCGAGCGGCGAACTCGCCCGGGTGATGCTGGCATTCAAGACGGTGTTGGCGGAGGAAGACGACGTCCCGGTGCTGGTTTTCGACGAAGTGGACGCGAACGTGGGCGGCGAGACGGCCCATGCCGTGGGCGCCCGCATGGCCCGGATCGCCCGGCGCCACCAGGTCCTGTGCATCACGCACCTGGCGGCGGTGGCGGCCCACGGCGACGCGCACTTCGTGGTGACCAAGGAAACCAAGGGCGGGCGCACCGAATCGAGGATCGAACCCGTGGCCGGCGACCAGCGGGTGCTGGAACTTGCCCGCATGCTGGGCGGCGGCACCGCCGCCCGGAAACATGCCGAGGCGCTGCTCGCCGAAGCGGCGGGCTGAACACCCTCAGGCCCTCACGCCGAATAATGCGGCGGCTTGGAATTGGTGGAACGGATGCGTTCCAGTTCCTGCGATTCCATCGAGTCCCCCAACTGCTCCAGCCGTTTCTGGATCCGCGCGAGCAGTTTTCCCTGGGTGATCACGACCTCATTCAACTCGTCGTATTGACGCTCCAGATGCGCGACCGAGGCCTCGGCACGCGCCAACCGTTCGATTGCCGTTTCCAAAGTCATATCTCGTCCTCCCGCTCCGCGTAAAACAACCGGTAGGCCCGGTCATAGTCCGCTTCCGGCACCATCACCCGTGCCTCCCGCGACAGATCCCCATCGTCGGGCAACGTGGGGTCGACCCATTGCTGCACCGCGGCGATCTCGTGCTTTCCGAGCCACTCGACGAGCAACTCGGTCTTGATCACCTGCCCCGTGAAGAAGTGTCGCACCCACCCAAGGTGACAGCGACGCGGGGCCGCGCCCAGCCGGATCGCGCCCGAGAAAACGCCTTCGACCGGTTCGCCCACGCCCGGTAGCCTCGCCCGCATGGAATTGCCTTCCCTGTTGTTCGTGGACGGATCGCCACGGCCGGCTTCCGACGCCCGCACCACCGCGCTCGTCAATCCCGCCACGGAACTTCCCTTCGCCCACGTCGCCGCCGCTTCCGCCGCGGATGTCCGGGCCGCCGTCGAATCCGCCCACCGCGCCTGGGAAAGCGGCTGGCGCGATCTCGCCCCCGGCAAACGCACCGAAATCCTGTTCAACGTCGCCCGCAAGCTCCGCGAACACGCCGGCGAAATCGCCCGCCTCGAGATGCTCAACGTCGGCAAACCCATCGCCGAGGCGCGCGACGAAGCCGGTCTCGGGGCGCGCGTGTTCGAGTATTATGCCGGCGCCGTGACCAAGTTCTGCGGGCAAACCATTCCCGTGTCCCGCGGTGGATTCGATTTCACGCTGCGCCAGTCGATGGGCGTGGTCGCGGCGATCGTCCCGTGGAATTTCCCGTTCCCGATCGCCTGCTGGAAAACCGCGCCGGCCTTGGCCGCGGGCAATTGCGTGGTCCTCAAACCCGCGTCGCTCTCGCCGCTCACGGCCCTCAAGCTCGGCGAACTCGCCCATGCCGCGGGCCTCCCCCCCGGCGTCCTTCAGGTCCTGCCCGGCGGCGGGGCGTCGATCGGCGATGCCCTGGTCACCCATCCGCTCGTGCGCAAGGTGTCCTTCACCGGGTCCACCGAGATCGGCCGCCGCATCATGGAACTCGCCGCGCGCAATCTCACCCGGGTGTCGCTCGAACTCGGCGGCAAATCGCCCAACATCGTCTTCGCCGACGCGGATTGGCAGCGCGCCGCCGACTCATCGCCGATGAGCGTCTTCGCGAACACCGGGCAGGATTGCTGCGCGCGCAGCCGCATGTTCGTCGAACGTTCCGTGTACGAACCGTTCGTCGAACGTTTCCTCGCCGCCACCCGCAGGCTCAAGGTCGGCGATCCCGCCGACGAGACCACCGAACTCGGCCCCATGGTCAGCGAGGGCCAACGCGCGTCGGTCGAGGAATACATCGCCGATGCCCGCGCCCGCGGCACCCGGGTCGCCCTCGGCGGCGGACGTCCCCGCGCGAAGGGCTGGTATCTCGAACCCACGGTGTTGTTGGACGTCGGCAAGGACGATCGATGCTGGCGCGAGGAGATTTTCGGGCCGGTGGTGGCGATCGTTCCATTCGACGACGAGGCGACGATGCTGCGCGAAGCGAACGACTCCCCGTACGGGCTGAGCGGATCGGTGTGGACCCAGAACATCTCGCGGGCCCTGCGGGTGAGCCGCGCGGTGCAGAGCGGCGTGCTCAGCGTGAACTGCCACAACAGCGTCCATGTCGAGGCGCCCTTCGGCGGATTCAAGACCAGCGGGCTCGGACGCGACCTCGGCATGGCCGCCATGGAAGGTTATACGGAACTGAAGAACGTGTACGTGGCGGACTGACCGGCGGACACCCATCGTCGCCTCGCGAGACGGCGCGAGGCGCATGTCGGAAGTTGGCGGCAACGCAATCGGGAGCCCGCGCCGCAACGTGTCGATCAGCGTTCGTCCGCCGTGAAACGGCCGTTCCACCACAGGTTGCTGGGGGGACCACCCGCCGCACCGCGTCCATCGAGTTCATCGGGCTTCATTCCCGCGGCGTGGCCATCGACAAAGACCACGTTTACCCGGCCGGCATTCCGGTCGGCAGGCGTCGCCCGATGGGCATCGGATCCATCGTTGCCTCCCTCGTAATAGGCATTGCCCGCGCCGGGTTCGGCGCCGGCTTTGCGGCTTCCCCGCGAGCCCAGTTCCATGGAACCCAAGGGCGGGTCGATCACGTAGACCCCCGATCCTCCGGTGCCATAGGCCGCGTTGGCGACGCCGCCCCGCGCGCCCCGGGTATCGGCCAGCATGGCCGTGTTGGACGGTGCGTGGACCGAGGTGTCTTTGGCATGGAACGGCGCCACTCCACCGGGAACCCGGGTATTGCCGAGGTATTGGTAATTATATCCGTAGCCACCGTAGTATCGGGTGACGCCCTGGGTCTCCTTGCCGCCGGGCGCGGTGTGCGCGAAGGGTTTGTTCATGAACGGCTTCTCGTGTTCCCGCAATTGCGGGCTCAGGTAGACCCTGGTGTTCTGCATGAACGGGAATATCACATCCGGCCAACGGATCCTCGGCGACCCCGCCACCGCCGGAATGGAATGTCCCGGGAAGGCACCGTCGTAATCGTCGCGGTACAGCGCCATGCCCAGCCCCAGCTGCCTCAGATTGTTGAGGCTCTCGATCGACCGTGCCTTGCCCTTGGCGCGCGACAGGACGGGCAGCAGCATGCCGGCGAGGATGCCAATGATGGCGATCACGACGAGCAACTCGATCAGAGTGAAACCTCCCCGGGCTGCATGGGCGGGAGAGATCCGGCGTGGCGACGGCAACTTCATCTCCCTTTCCTTCGCACGGATCGCCGCCGCCCTGCTAACGGGGCCTTGCCGACATTTGTCGGGCGATTGCGGGCCTTGGGCCGCGACCGAAACCGTCCCGCCGGCGGTTTCAGTCCGCGGCTTAGGACACGGTCCCGGCCGTCGATTCGACCGCGGCGTCGGCCTCGAGATACCACGCGGTCAGCGGTGGCAACGCCGGGATCACCAGTCCGCTCTCCCGCAAGCCCGCCGCGGTGGCGTGCATCGTGACACCGTCTTGCCGTGCCAACCGTTCCCGGAACCGGATCGCACGATGGCCCTCGGCCGCGCCCAAAGCCGCCAAGGCTTGCGGAGAAAA
>Ga0114969_10001317_pt1 | contig 21059 bp, 24 predicted proteins | sample M_130807_MF_Meta_FD_87316 | JGI IMG/M metagenome (GOLD analysis project Ga0114969, IMG submission 87316) | Freshwater microbial communities from Lake Montjoie, Canada to study carbon cycling - M_130807_MF_MetaG | ecosystem: Environmental > Aquatic > Freshwater > Lake | place: Lake Montjoie...
CGAGGGCTTCGAGGCCAGCTTCATCATCACGATCATGATCGGCACGGCAACCAGGCCGTTGAGCACGGCGCTCCACAGCAACTCCTTGATCGGGTCGATGTGGGTGAACTCGAGCGCCAGTCCACCCAGCGTCGCAATGGCGACGATCGCGTAGAAGCCGCGCGCCTGGTGCAACTTCAGGTCCAGACCGGACGGCCATTCGAAGCATTCGGCCACGGCGTAGGCCGCAGACCCGGCCAGTACCGGCACCGCCAGCAAGCCGGTGCCGATGATGCCGCAGCTGAAGAGCAGGAAGGTGAGCTCGCCGCCGATGGGACGCAGGGCCTCGGCCGCCTGCGCCGAGGTCTGGATGTCATGCAGGCCGGCAGCGTTCAGGGTCGCAGCGGTACTCAGCATGATGAAGAAGGCAATCAGGTTGGAAAAACCCATGCCGATGATCGTGTCCCACTTTGTGCGCTTGAGCTGGCGCCGTGCAGCGGCCAGATCGCTCCCGGAATCGGGGCGCAGGCGCGCATCCTCCATCTCCTGCGCCGCCTGCCAGAAGAACAGGTACGGGCTGATGGTGGTGCCGAGCACCGCGACGATGGTCTGCAGCATCGCGCGGTCCATCCGCAGCTGCGGCAACAGTGCTCCGCGCAGGACCGCCGGCCACGAGATGTCGATGGTAAAGACCACAATGGCGTAACTGAGCAGCGCCAGAGTCAGCCACTTCAGGTAGCGGACGTAGCTCTGGTAGCGCATGAACACCTGCAGCAGCAGGCAGGCCATGGAGAACGTCAGGGAGTAGACCACCGCCGATCCACCCAGCACCAGCCGCAGCGCTTCACCCATCGCCGCGATGTCGGCCGCGATGTTGAAGCCATTGGCCAGCAACAGCAGCGCGACAACGGCCAGCAGCACGGGGCGCGGAAAGGTGCTGCGGATGTTGGCGGTCAGTCCGCGGCCTGTGGCGCAGCCGATGCGGGCGCTGACCAGCTGTATCCCGGCCATCAGTGGCCAGGTGAATACCGTGGTCCACAGCAGGCTGTAGCCAAACTGCGCGCCCGCCTGGGAATAGGAGGCGATTCCGCTCGGATCGTCGTCCGCAGCGCCCGTGATCAACCCAGGGCCGAGGTCACGAAGCTTCACCTGCACTCACCCGGGCAGCGCCGCTGCGCGCCGCAAGGACCGGGTGCGCAGCGACGCATCGGGCAGACCTTATTCGGGCCTTACGGCGACGATGCTGGTGTAGCTCTGGCCGCTCTGGTCCCAGCTCTGCACACGCAGCCGTGCCACACTGCTGCCGCGGACCGCAGCACGCAGTTCCTCGACCGTCGAAACATCCTTGCCGTTGGCTGCCAGGATCACGTCACCAGCCTGGATCCCGGCCTCCGCCGCCGCACCGCTGGCATCGTCGACCACGACGCTGCCGTCGGTACGCAGCTGGCGCCGCTCGTTGGCGCTCAGCTCGCGCACCGACAGTCCCAGCTTGTCCACGACGCTCCCAGCGCCGCCGTTGCGCGAGGTGCGCGTGGCCTTGGTGTCTTCCTGCAATTCGTCCACGACCACCGTCACGCGCTTGCTGGCCTTGTTGCGCCAGATCTCGAGCTCGGCCTTGGTGCCGGGACGGATCGCAGCAATCAGCGGCGGCAGGTCGGAGTTGCTGGTCACGGGCTTGCCGTTGACGCTGAGGATCACGTCATCGGACTGGATGCCAGCGCGATCAGCCGGGCCGCCCTTGTTGACGCTGCCCACCGCTGCGCCCCGCGGTCGCTCCAGGCCATAGCTCTCGGCCAGTGCCGCCGTGACCGGCTGGATCGTCACGCCGATGATGCCGCGCGTGACCTTGCCGTGCGTGACCAGCTGTTCGCGGACGTTGTTGGCCAGGTCGATCGGGATCGCGAAGGACATGCCGGCATAGCTGCCGGTAGTGCTGAATATCTGCGAATTGATGCCAACCACCTCGCCGTTCATGTTGAACAGCGGACCGCCCGAGTTGCCCGGATTCACGGCCACGTCGGTCTGGATGAAATTGACGTAGTTGCGCGGGTTCTCGCCGCGGATGCTGCGACCCGTCGCACTGACGATGCCGGCCGTGACGCTGTTCTCCATGCCGAACGGCGACCCGATGGCCAGGACCCATTCACCCACGCGCAGCTTGGAGACGTCGCCGAAGCGCACGACCGGCAGGTTCTTGCCGTCGATCTTCAGCACCGCGACATCGGAAGTCTCGTCGGAACCCACCACCTTGGCGATGAACTCGCGCTGGTCGGTCAGCTTGACGGTCACCTTCGAGGCATTGTTCACCACGTGTGCGTTGGTCAGCAGATAACCATCCGGAGTGACGATGAAGCCCGACCCTTCACCGCGGCTGGGCTGCGGGGTGCTGCCGCGCCCTTGCGGCAGCTGGTCTTGGGGAATGCCAAAGCGACGGAAGAAATCGCTGAAAGGATCCTCGTCGCCACCGCTGCTACCGGAGCGCTGCGAGCGCGCATTGCTGGCGCGCTCGATGACCTGCACGTTGACCACCGCCGGGCCCACTGCGGCCACCAGTCCGGTGAAGTCCGGCAATCCATGCACCAGAGACGGCGCCGGTGCGGCGGCGGCCGGCGCGGCGTTGGCGGCCGGCGTTGCAGCCTGCGCCGCCGCTACCGCGCTGGAGGAATGCTGTGCACAGGCGGTGAACAGCGACAGGAGCGCTATCGCGCTGATGACCCTGGAATCCAGTTTCTGACGCAACATATTTTTGATTACTCCAAATCCGTCCGACTTGCGTTGATGGTGCCGCCCGGCTCCCGTTTCAAGGCCCGGAACCGTCCCGTGACGAGGCTGGCCAGCAGGGCCAGTGCCGCCACCGCCAGAACCGGCCAGTCACCGAAGCGTGCATAGGGCGTCAGACCGCGCAACGGCGTGACGGTTCCGCGCAGGACCGCAGGCTGGAACTCGGCGGCACGCTGGGTAACTCTACCATCCGGCGCGACGATGGCCGAGACGCCGTCATTCGCGGCACGGATCAGCCAGCGCCGCGCCTCCATGGCCCGCATGCGGACCATCTGGAAGTGCTGATAGCGGGCGGGCGAACGCCCAAACCAGCCATCATTGGTCACATTGGCCAGCACGTCCGCCTCGCGCAGTGCCGGACGCATGAGTTGGCCAAAGGCATCCTCGTAGCAGATGCTGGCCGCGATGCTCAGCCCCCCAGCACGCAGCGGCGGCTGGTCCGCGACCCCGTGGGTGATGTCGCTGTAGGGTAGACCCAGACGCTGTACCACCCCACGCACCCAGTCGGGCACCGGAAAGTACTCGGCGTACGGCACCAGATGCTGCTTGTCGTAGAACTGCAGCGGCGTGGTGAGCGCCAGCATGGAGTTGTAGACGTTCTCGCCACGATCATCCATGCGCAGGATGCCCATCACGACATCGGAGCCGTGAGCCTGAGATTCACGCCACACCTGCCCGAGATACTGCGGAATCTGGTTCGCCAGTTCGGTCAGGGCTGCTTCAGGCCAGAGGATCAGGCGTGCGCCAAGGGCCCGGGTATTCAGGTCGTGGTACAGGGCCCGGGTGGGATCCCGGTTTTCGATTTGCCACTTGATGCTTTGCGGCATAGCACCCTGCAATACCGCCACCGTGACCGGCGCACCGCTGGGTACCGTCCACGGCAGCGGCAACAGCAGCCGACCGCCAATCCAGGGCAGCCCCGCCAATAGCACCGCCACCAGCCGCTGGCTGCGCGTGCGGGCATCCTGCCAAGCCCAAAGCAGCAGGGCTGCAGCGGCCAGAACGCAGGCACCGAGGCCATAGGAACCGAGCAACGGCGCCCAGCCGGCCAGCCACGTATCGGTCTGCGAATAGCCCAGCTGCAACCACGGAAAGCCGGTGAAGAGCCAGCCGCGCACCCATTCGAGCAGCAGCCACAAGACCGCCGCACCGACGCACCAGGTGCCTGGCGAACAGCCGGCGAACAGCCACGCGATCAGCCCTCCGGTGAGCGCGTAATACAGCGCCATGACCAGCACCAGCGCGCCAACCAGCAGCAGCGCCAGCCAGGCGGGCGAGTCGTTCATGTCGTGGATGCTGATGAAGAGCCACCAGGTGCCCGCCGCAAACAGGCCCACGCCGTAGCCAAAGCCGCTCCAGGCCGCCTGCCGCAGCTTCTCGCCGCGCCACTGCTGCATCATCAGCAACGGACAAAGGATGGCCAGAGGCCAGAAGCCGAAGGGCGCAAACGCGAAAGTGGACGCTGCGCCGGTCAGTACCGGCCTGGCCAGTCGCCAGCCGGCCTGCGCGTTCACGACGCTTCGGTCGACACGCCCGCGGCCGCAGCCGTGGCGGAAGGCGCTGCGACCACCCGGAGGCTGTCGATGCGACGCCGGTCGGTGCGCTGGACGCGGAATTCCCAGCCGGCGATGACCACCGCCTCGCCTCGGCGTGGCACTCGCCCGAACTGCTGCATGACCATGCCGGCCACAGTCTCGAACTCGCCATCCGGCAGCTGCACGTGGAAGTGCTCGTTGAATTCTTCGATGGGCGTCGCACCGCGAACGATGAACTGCTGCTCCCCGTCGGCGCGGATGTTGAATTCCTCCTCGACATCGAACTCGTCGTCGATATCGCCGACGATCTGCTCAATGACGTCCTCGATGGTCACCAGGCCGGCAACGCCACCATATTCGTCGACCACCAGCGCCATGTGGTTGCGATTGGCCCGAAAATCCTTCAGCAAGACATTCAGCCGCTTGGCCTCCGGCACGAAGACCGCCGGGCGCAGGAACTCGCGCATGTCGAAGCGTGCGTCATCATCAAGGCCGCCACCAGCCACCGCACGCAGCAGGTCTTTGGCCAGCAGGATGCCCTCGACATCGTCGCGATCGCCATCGACGACCGGGTAGCGCGAATGTCCGGATTCAACGACCCGCGGGATGATCTGCTGCAATGTTTCGTCGCGGCGCACGCAGACCATCTGGGCGCGCGGCACCATGATCTCTCGCACCTGCATCTCCGCCACTGCCAGGGCGCCCTCGAGCATCGCGAAATCGTCAGTGCTGATGACACTGCGCACGCTCGCCTCGCGCATCAGCTCGAGAAGCTGTGCCCGCTCGGTGATGCCCCCCGCCAGCGCACGCGTAATCGCATTGCGCCAGCCGCTGGGCTTACGCTTGGGTTTCCTTGCCTCGCCCGATTCCATGACTCATTGGCTCCGATAGGGATTCGCGATACCGAGGCGTCGCAATATGCGCACCTCGCGGCCTTCCATGCGGCGCGCATCAGCCGGCCGCTCGTGATCGTGGCCCGTCAGGTGCAACAGGCCGTGGATGAACAGGTGAGCCCAGTGGTCACGCACGCGCTTGTGCTGCTCGCGGGCCTCCCGGCGCAAGACCTGCGGACAAATGACCAGATCGCCGAGCAGCGGTGCACCACTCTCGATATCCACGGCCGCCGCCGGTGCAAAAGAGAGCACATTGGTGGGCTTGTCCTTGCCCCGATACCGAAGATTAAGCGCGCGCGACCGCGCCGGACCTACCAGCATCAGCGAGACCGCGCCCGCGAACCGTGCACCCAGCGCAGCAGACGCCCACTCTTCCAGGGCACGCCTCGAGGGCACGCCGGCATGCAGGCCGCTGCGCGCAATGCTCACGCGCACCCCGGGTTCAACTCTCGCTTTCAGCTTCATAGGCCTGGACGATCCGCTGTACCAGCGGATGTCGCACCACGTCAGCGGCGTCAAAGTGTGTGAACGCCACACCCTTCACACCGCGCAGCACATGCAGCACATGCCGCAATCCCGAAGGCTTGCCGGCAGGAAGATCGGTCTGGGTCACGTCACCCGTGACCACCGCTCGGGAACCGAAACCGATGCGCGTCAGGAACATCTTCATCTGCTCGGGGGTGGTGTTCTGCGCCTCGTCGAGGATCACGAATGAGTCATTGAGCGAGCGCCCACGCATGAAGGCCAACGGTGCCACCTCGATGACAGCGCGCTCCATGAGGCGCGCAACTCGATCGAACCCCAGCATTTCGTAGAGCGCGTCGTAGATCGGGCGCAGATAGGGATCCACCTTCTGCGACATGTCGCCGGGAAGGAAGCCTAAACGCTCGCCTGCCTCCACAGCGGGCCGCACCAGTACCAGTCGCCGCACGCGTTCGGCGAGCAGCATCTCGACCGCGCACGCCACTGCCAGATAGGTCTTGCCGGTGCCAGCGGGGCCAACGCCGAACGTGAGATCGTGCGAATGGATGTTCGCCAGATAACCTCGCTGGTGTTCGCCTCTCGCCCGAATCGCCAAGGCAGGCGTGCGGATGACAACGGCTTCGCCACCCACCGCAACTTTGCGCGCTGGTTGCGCCGCCGCGGCGTTGCCGTGCTCCACCAGCCCGAGGTGCACGCTTTCGCTGGTGACTTCCCGGGCGGCCGCCTGATGGGCAAGATCGCGCAGCACGGCCTCGGCCAACCCGGCTCGCTCGCCTTGTACCGCGAACTGATGCCCGCGCCGACGGATTCGCACGCCGAGGCGTTCCTCCAGCAGCTGCAGGTTTGAGTCCAGCGGACCACAGAGATTCGCCAGCGTGGTGTTGCCATCCAGCTGCAGCTCAAATTCGCGTTGCAGGGCGTCACTCATGAAGACTGTTCCAGCAGTTGCCCGCGCAGCGAATGCGGCCTCGCCTCAGTGACCAACACATCGACGAAGCGGTTGATCAAGTCCGGGGAGCCAGGAAAATTGATCCAACGATTGTTCTCGGTACGTCCCGCCAGGTCGCCGGCGTTGCGCCGCGCCGGCCGCGCGACCAGCACTCTCTGGCGACTGCCAACCATGCGTTCGCTGATGGCCAGCGACTGCGCATCAAGGAGTTTCTGCAGCCGCGCCAGACGCTGCTGCTTTTCCTCTGGGCTGACATCATCGGGCAGCGAAGCGGCCGGCGTGCCAGGCCGGCGACTGTAGATGAAGCTGTAGGACTGGTCGCATTCGATCTGCTGCACCAGCGCCAGCGTGGCCTCGAAGTCGCGCTCAGTCTCGCCGGGGAAGCCGACGATGAAGTCACTGCTGACAGAGATCCCAGGGCGCACCGCGCGCAGTCTGCGGATGCGCTCCTTGAACTGAAGGGCAGTGTAGCCGCGCTTCATGGCCGAGAGCACCCGATCGGATCCGCTCTGCACCGGCAAATGCAGGTGATTGGCGAGTGCCGGGACCGCCGCGTAGGCCTCGATCAGGCTGTCGCTGAACTCGAGCGGATGCGAAGTGGTGAAGCGGATGCGCTCAATGCCGTCGATGGCTGCCACATGATGGATCAGCGTCGCCAGATCGACGCGAGCGCCGTCGTGCATCTCGCCGGCGTAGGCGTTGACGTTCTGGCCCAGCAGCGTGATTTCCATGACACCCTGGCGGCCAAGCACCCGCACTTCGTCCAGCACCGAGGCAAACGGGCGACTGACTTCGTCGCCACGCGTGTACGGCACCACACAGAAGCTGCAGTACTTGCTGCAGCCTTCCATGATGGAGACAAAAGCACTGGCGCCGTCAGCCCGAGGTTCGGGCATGCGGTCAAATTTCTCGATCTCGGGGAAGCTGACATCAACCACCGGTCGGCCACGACGGCGCAGTTCGGTGATCATGTCCGGCAGCCGGTGGATGGTCTGCGGACCGAAGACCAGATCGACGTAGGGCGCACGCGCGGTAATGCCCTCGCCTTCTTGGCTCGCCACGCAACCGCCGACGCCGATGATCACACCGGGCCGTTGCTGCTTGTAGCCGCGCCACTCACCCAGCAGCGAAAAAACCTTCTCCTGCGCCTTCTCGCGAACCGAGCAGGTATTGACCAGCAGCACGTCGGCTGCCTCCGGATCCTCGGTCTGCGAGAGGCCAGCCATACCTTGGAGTACGTCCGCCATGCGGGCGGAGTCGTACTCGTTCATCTGGCAACCGTAGGTCTTGATGTAGTAGCGGCCGCTCAACGGGGCATTCGCAAACTGTGCTTCAGAATGGGACGTCGTCGTCGAAATCGCTGGGGCCAGCGCTCGCCGGCTCAGGCGCGCTGCTGCGCTCACGCGGCTCAGACGATCCACCGCCGTAGCCGCCGCCACCGCCGCCACCACCGCCCGAGCCGCCGCGACCGCCGAGCATCTGCATATCGTTGGCAATGATCTCGGTGGTGTAACGGTCCTTGCCTTCCTTGTCCTGCCACTTGCGGGTCTGCAGGCGGCCCTCGATGTAAACCTGAGAACCCTTCTTCAGGTACTCGCTGGCGACCTCACCAAGACGGTCGTACAGCACGATGCTGTGCCACTCGGTGCGTTCTTTCTGCTCGCCGGATTGCTTGTCCTTCCAGCTCTCGCTGGTGGCCAGTCGCAGGTTCGTCACACTCCTGCCGCTGGGCATGGAGCGACTCTCTGGATCCGCACCCAGATGCCCGACCAGAATGACCTTGTTGATGCCGCGCGCCATGTGGATATCCTCTGCTGCCGGAACTGTAAGCTGGGGCGTATTGTAGTCTGTCCCGATCCCGCAGGCAGGCGCTAAAACAGCCGCATCTGCGCTATTTTGGGCTCCCTTTGGCTACGGCGCCCATTCTCTGGCACTCTTGACCCTTTGGCTGATCCGGGGCGCACACTTTCCATGCAGCTGATTCGCATCCGCGGCGCGCGAACCCACAACCTGCGCAATATCGACCTGGACCTTCCGAGGGACCAGCTGACTGTGCTGACCGGCCTGTCGGGCTCGGGCAAGTCGTCCCTGGCCTTCGACACGCTGTACGCCGAGGGCCAGCGCCGCTACGTCGAGTCACTGTCCGCCTATTCGCGCCAGTTTCTGTCCATGATGGACAAGCCGGACGTCGACAGCATCGAAGGTCTGTCACCCGCAATCGCCATCGAACAGAAGTCCGGGTCGCACAACCCGCGCTCGACCGTTGGCACCGTCACCGAGATCTACGACTACCTGCGCCTGCTGTACGCGCGCGCCGGCCTGCCCCGCTGCCCGGACCATGGCATCGACCTGGAAGCCCAAAGCACCGGCCAGATGGTCGATGCGGTATTGCAGGCCGGTGACGGCCAGGCGGCACTGCTGCTCGCACCGCTGGTGGTCGATCGCAAGGGCGAGCACCGCGAACTGCTCGTCGACCTGACGGGCCAGGGCTTTGTTCGCGTGCGCGTGGACGGCCAGGTCTACGAGATCGACCAGGTGCCGAACCTGGACGGCCGCCGCAAGCACACCATAGAGGCCGTTGTGGATCGCCTGCGAGTGCGTGCCGACGCCACGCAGCGGCTGGCCGAATCCTTTGAGACCGCCCTGCGCCTGTCCAACGGTACGGCCCGCGTGGTGTACACGGATGATGGCGGACCTGCGCCCCAGCTGTTTTCCAGCCGCCACGCCTGCCCCGAGTGCGGCTTCGCGGTGCCTACACTCGAACCGCGCCTGTTCTCTTTCAACAATCCGGCCGGCGCCTGCCCCGGCTGCGATGGTCTGGGCGTGCAGCAGTTCTTCGACCCGGCGCGCGTGGTCGTGCACCCGCACCTGTCCCTGGCGGCGGGCGCAGTGCGCGGCTGGGACCGGCACAATACGCATTACTTCCAGATGATCCAGAACCTGGCGGCGCACTATGGGTTCGACGTCGAGGCGTCTTGGGAAGAGCTCGACGAGCAGGCGAAGCAGCGGCTGCTCTTCGGCAGCGGCAAGGAAGAAATCGAGTTCAGCTATCGCGACGCACGCGGTGCCAAGCAGCGCCGCCGGCACGTGTTCGAGGGCATCATGCCCAACCTGGAGCGCCGCTTCCGCGAGACGGACTCGCCGGCCGTGCGCGAGGAACTGGGCAAGTTCCAGGGTTCGCGCCCCTGCAAGGACTGCGGCGGCGCCAGGTTGAACCGGGCAAGTCGCTCAGTGCTCATCAATGGCCGTAACCTGGCGGAAGTCACGCGGCTGACCGTGGCACGCGCGCTGCAGCACTTCACCGATCTGACGATCGAGGGGTGGCGCGGTACCGTCGCCTCGCGCATCCAGCGCGAGGTCAACGAGCGGCTGCGCTTCCTTGCCGACGTCGGACTCGACTACCTGAATCTGGACCGATCCGCGGACACCCTTTCCGGCGGCGAAACCCAGCGCATCCGGCTGGCCAGCCAGGTCGGCTCGGGACTCTCCGGCGTAATGTACATCCTCGACGAGCCATCAATCGGCCTGCACCAGCACGACAACGCGCGCCTCCTGGCAACGCTCCGGCGCCTCCGCGATCTGGGCAACACCGTGATCGTGGTGGAACACGACGAGGACGCGATCATGACGGCGGACCACGTCGTGGACCTGGGTCCGGCCGCCGGCGTACATGGTGGCCAGGTGGTCGCCGCTGGCACTCCGGAGGAGATCCGCGCGAATCCCGACTCCCTTACCGGCCAGTACCTCTCGGGGAAACTGGAAATACCCTGGCCCAAGAAGCGCCGCCAGCCCAATCCGCTGCGCGAGATTCGCATCACTGGCGCCCGCGCCCACAACCTGCAGAACCTGGACGTGACCATTCCGCTGGGCATACTGACCTGCGTCACGGGCGTTTCCGGGTCGGGCAAATCAACGCTGATCAACGATACGCTGCTGCGGGCGGCACAGGACAAGCTCGGCGGCAGCGAGAGTGCCGGACCGCCGCCGCAATGCGACGGCGTCGAGGGGTTGTTCCATTTCGACCGCGTGATCGATATCGACCAGAACCCCATCGGCCGCACGCCGCGCTCAAATCCCGCCACCTACGCCGGCCTGTTCACGCCCATCCGCGAACTGTTCGCGCAGGTTCCGGAAGCCCGTGCCCGCGGGTACGGTGCCGGCCGCTTCAGCTTCAACGTACGGGGCGGTCGTTGCGAATCCTGTCAGGGCGACGGCGTGATTCGCGTCGAGATGCACTTCCTACCGGATGTGTATGTGCCCTGCGACGTATGCCGTGCGCGGCGCTACAACCGCGAAACGCTGGAGATCCTGTACCGCGGCAAGAACATCCACGAGGTGCTGGAAACCACCGTCGAGGAGGCCTGCAAGCTGTTCGAATCCGTGCCTGCGATCGCCGGCAAGCTGGATGCGCTGATGGAAGTGGGCCTTGGCTACACGCGGCTTGGGCAGAACGCGACAACCCTCTCGGGCGGCGAGGCGCAGCGCGTCAAGCTGGCCCGCGAACTGGCAAAGCGCGGCACCGGGCGCACGCTGTACATACTCGACGAACCGACGACGGGTCTGCACTTTCACGACGTCGCCCAGCTGCTGCTGGTGCTGCAACGGCTGTGCGATGGGGGCAACACTGTGGTGGTCATCGAACACAATCTGGATGTGATCCGCGCCGCAGACTGGATCATCGATCTTGGGCCGGGCGGCGGCGAGCGCGGCGGCAAACTCATCGTGTCTGGCACCCCGGAAACGGTGGCCACCTGCGCCGCTTCGCTGACCGGACAGTACCTCGCACCCAAACTGCGGCGCGCGCCGCCGCGCCGGGGCACTGCGCGGGTCTAGCGGCCGCGGCTCCTGCGGGTCAGGAAGTGCTGGTGCAGTTCGCCGTTGCTGCTGCGCTCGCGATAATCGCCACCCGTGTAGTCGCGGACCACGCGGCGCCAGAAGTTCACGGCACGAGCGTTGCGCAGGTCTTCCATGATGTGCCACTGGCCGGAAAAACGGTCCAGGATCAGTCGTACTGCGGCCTGCCCCAGTCCGCGACGGCGCCACGGGGGGGCAATGAAAAACTCGGCCATATCGTGGCTGGCCACGCCGCCGGCATCCAGGGGATGACGCACGTGGATCAGGGCGAAGCCCACTGGCCTGTCTTCATGGACGATGGTGATGACCTGTGCGGCTGGATCATTGAACCAGGTTCCCAGAAGGTCTGAGGCACGATGGCCGATCTCGCCGAGGCTGGGGAAAGCACCCGTACCGTCGGGTGAGAGGTCGTTCAGGTAGTCGCGATAGACGCCTTCAATCCAGCGCCGATCCGATCCGCTGCTGTCGGTAGTGCGTACGCTGACTGGCATTCAGGCTGTAACCAGAAATAGAAAAGCCCGGCAGGCCGGATACGACCTGCGCGGGCTTTGCTGAACCAATCTCGTTGCCGAGATTACTTCTTGGCGGCTTCCGGAGCAGGAGCCGGAACCGGGGCCGGAGCCTCGGCAGCCGGAGCAGCAGCCGGAGCAGCGGCGTCAGCAGCCGGAGCAGCAGCCTCGGCAGCAGCCGGAGCAGCAGCCGGAGCAGCAGGAGCGGCAGCTTCCTGGCTGCAACCAACCAGAACGAGGGCCGCGAGAACGGCACCAACAGCGATCTTCGTGTTCATCGATGAATCCCCAGAATAAAGTTAGAGTCACGAACCATCAAACAAACTAGCTTGTCGAGCGACATCATATCGCTGTCGCGATTGTATAGAAGTTTTCTTGACAATTGAAGCCGCCGGCATTCGGGGGCGAAGCTACCGCTTTGCCTATGACCTGAACTGGCATGAAGCGCACCCGAACCGCTGTTTTTCAGCGCTTGGCAAGCAGGTCGCGGATCTCCTCCAGCAACACTTCCTGGCGCGGCGGCGGGGGCGGTGCCTCGCCGGCAGCGGGTGGCGGCGGTCGCTTCAGGGAATTGATGCCCTTGAGCGCCAGGAAAATCACGCCAGCAATGATCAGGAAGTCGACAATGCTCTGGATAAAGGCGCCGTACTTCAGCAGGACCGGAGTCTTGCCATCCGGCTCCATGCCGATGGACAGCGCCAGGTGGTCGAAATTGACCCCGCCGACAGCCTTGCCGACGGCCGGCATGATGATGTTGTCGACCAGGGAGGAGACGATCTTGCCGAAGGCGCCACCAATGACGACGCCGACCGCGAGGTCGACGACGTTGCCCTTCATGGCAAATTGCTTGAACTCTGCTGCCAGTCCCATCGTGTTCTCCTTGTTAGTTGTTCAACATGAAGCCGTCGGGACTTTGGCAGGACGTCAGGCGCTGGCGGCCTTGCGGGCCCGTCCGGCCGTCTTGGCCTTGGCACCCGAGGCGCCGGCGGCAGCTTTTTTCTTTGCGGCCTTCTTTTTCGCCGGTGCCTTCTCGGTCGCCTGCTCCTGGTCTCCCGAGACCGCGGCAACAACCGGGCCGTCGACGAGCTGCATCAGCGCCATGGGCGCCGAGTCACCGGCACGCGGCACCATCCGCAGGATACGGGTGTAGCCACCCGCACGCGGCCGGAACCTTGGTCCCAGATCCGCGAAAAGCTTGCTGACGATGGCCGCATCACGCAGGCGCGCGAATGCGAGACGGCGATTCGACTCGCTGTCGGTCTTGCCGAGGGTGATGAGCGGTTCGACGACGCGACGCAGCTCTTTGGCCTTGGGCAACGTAGTGCGGATCGTCTCGTGACGCAGAAGCGCAGCCGCCATGTTGCGCATCAACGCGTGGCGATGCGGTGCATTGCGCGAAAGTTGCCGACCCGAAAGTTTATGACGCATGCTTGTCTCTCAATCCTGATATGCGCGCGACGCGCGCATGAATTACAACAGTCCGCCCACTTCCTCGTGACGGAGACCAGCCGGCGGCCAGCCATCGAGCCGCATGCCGAGCATCAGGCCGTGGCTTTGCAGCACTTCCTTGATCTCGGTCAGCGACTTCTTGCCCAGGTTCGGCGTGCGCAGAAGCTCGACTTCCGTGCGCTGCACGAGATCCCCGATGTAGTGAATGTTCTCGGCCTTCAGGCAGTTTGCACTGCGCACCGTCAGCTCAAGCTCATCCACCGGGCGGAGCAGAATCGGGTCGAACTGCATCTCGGTGATCTTGGTCACCGCTTCGTCCTCACCCTGCAGGTCGACGAACACTGACAGCTGATCCTTGAGGATCGCGCCGGCACGGCGAATCGCCTCCTCAGGCTCAATCGTTCCATTCGTCTCGATGTCGATGATCAGCTTGTCCAGGTCGGTGCGCTGCTCGACACGCGCCGCTTCAACCGCATAGGTCACACGGCTGACAGGGCTGAACGAAGCGTCCAGCAGCAGGCGGCCGATCGGGCGCGTGGCCTCCTCGAAAGCCAGGCGCTGAACTGCCGGGCGATAGCCACGACCGCGCTCGATCTTCATCTGCATGTTCAGTTCGCCGGCCTTCGTGAGGTTGGCGATTACCAGATCCGGGTTCACAACCTCGATGTCGTGATCGGTCTGGATGTCCCCGGCCCTGACCGGACCAGGACCCTTCTTGTGCAGGCGCAGTTCAGCGGAGTTGCGCGTGTGCATGCGCAGCGCGACTTGCTTGAGGTTCAGCAGCACGTCGACCACGTCCTCCTGGACGCCGTCGATGCTGGTGTACTCGTGCAGTACGCCCTCGATCTCCACCTCGGTGATGGCAGCGCCGGGCATGGACGACAGCAGCACGCGCCGCAGCGCGTTGCCTAGCGTGTGACCAAAGCCGCGTTCAAAGGGCTCGATGACCACGCGCGCCTGCCGCGGCGCGACTGGCTGCACCTTGACGACACGCGGCTTGAGGAATTCGGTTACTGCTTGCATGTCACCATCCTTACTTCGAATACAACTCGACCACCAGGTTCTCGTTGATGTCCGGCAGCACTTCGTCGCGGCCTGGCACCTGTTTGAACACGCCGCGCATTTCCTTGTCGTTCACGTCAACCCAATCAGGGAAACCCGACTGGGCTGCGATTGCCAGCGCGCCCTGGATGCGCAACTGCTTGCGCGACTTCTCGCGCACTTGTACTACATCGCCAGCCTTGCACTGGTAAGACGGGATAGTAACGATCTGACCGTTGACCTCGATCGCCTTGTGGCTCACGAGCTGGCGGGCCTCGGAGCGCGTGGCAGCGAAGCCCATGCGGTAAACAACGTTGTCCAGACGGCACTCGAGCATCTTCAACAGGTTCTCGCCGGTCGCGCCAGCACGCCGCGTGGACTGCTGGTAGTAGCCGTGGAACTGGCGCTCAAGCACGCCATACATGCGGCGCAGCTTCTGCTTTTCGCGCAGCTGCAGGCCGTAGTCGGAGAGGCGCGTGCGGCGCTCACCCTTCACTCCGCCCGGAGGAACCTGCAGCTTGCACTTGCTCTCGAGCGGCTTGACTCCGCTCTTGAGGAACAGGTCAGTGCCTTCGCGGCGTGAGAGTTTGCACTTGGGACCGATGTATCGCGCCATTGTCTTTGCTTCCTGGAATTCCTGGTTGAGCGCCGCCGCTTAAACGCGACGCTTCTTCGACGGACGGCAACCGTTGTGCGGAATCGGCGTCACGTCCTCGATGCTGGTGATCTTCAGACCGCAGGCATTGAGCGCCCGCACTGCCGACTCACGGCCGGGGCCAGGGCCGCCGACACGCACTTCGACGTTCTTGACCCCGTGCTCCTGCGCTGCAACGCCAGCCTTCTCGGCGGCGACCTGCGCAGCGAACGGCGTGCTCTTGCGGGAGCCGCGGAAGCCGCAGCCGCCCGAAGTCGCCCAGGACAAAGTGTTGCCCTGCCGGTCGGTGATCGTAATGATCGTGTTGTTGAAGGACGCATGCACGTGCGCGATCGCATCGAGCACATTCTTGCGGGCCTTCTTCGGCGTCTTGGCGGCAGCAGCCGCCTGGGATGCCGCGTTGTTCTGTGGTTTCTGTTCAGCCATTGTCTGTTCCCTGTGAGGTAACGGCTATGCGCCGTTACACCTTGCCCGGAGGCGCGTTGAGCTTCACTGCCTGCTTGCGCGGACCCTTGCGCGTACGCGCATTGGTGCGAGTGCGCTGGCCGCGGACCGGCAGGCCCTTGCGGTGACGCATTCCGCGCCACGTACCGAGATCCATCAGGCGCTTGATGTTCATCGACACTTCGCGACGCAGATCGCCCTCAACGGCGAACCTGGCCAACTGGGAGCGAATCGCACCCACTTCGGCTTCAGTCAGGTTGCGCACCAGCGTGTTCGGGGCGATGCCCGCTCCCGCGAGGATCTCCAGCGAGCGGTTCTTGCCGACGCCAAAGATGTGCGTCAGCCCGATACTGACGTGCTTGTTCATCGGAATGTTGATGCCGGCTATGCGTGCCATATCGCTACCTCTTCCCGCTTAGCCCTGACGCTGCTTGTGGCGCGCGTCCGAGCAGATGACATAGACAACGCCGCGACGGCGCACGATCTTGCAGTTCTTGCAGATCTTCTTAACAGATGGTCGTACTTTCATCGCTAACCCTGGCCGTCGCGGCCAGCTCCCAGCAGGTTCGCCTTCTTCATGAGTCCAGGATAATGATGGGACATCGTGTGCGCATAAAGCTGCGCCATGAAGTCCATCACTACCACCACGACGATCAGCAGCGAGGTGCCGCCGAACTGGAACGGGACGCCTTTCCCGTTCGAATAAAGCAATTCAGGCAGCAGGCAGACTGCCGCGATGTACACCGCACCCCAGAGGGTGAGGCGCGTCAGAACCTTGTCGATGTATTCGCCCGTATGCTGGCCAGGCCGGATGCCAGGTATGAACGCGCCACTCTTCTTCAGGTTGTCGGCAGTCTCGCGCGCGTTGAACACCAGTGCGGTGTAGAAGAAAGCAAACCCAAGAATCAGCAGCGCGTAGAGCACCAGGTGCAGCGGCTGCCCGTAGTTGAGGGCGGCGGCGATGCTCTGAAGGGCAAAGCCCATTTTCGAATCATTGCCGGTGGCAAAGAAGCTGGAAATCGTCGCCGGGAAAAGCAGCAGGCTCGAGGCGAAGATCGGCGGGATCACGCCAGACATGTTGAGCTTGAACGGCAGGTGGCTGCTCTGGCCGGCGTACATCTTGCGACCCACCTGACGCTTGGCGTAGTGGACCGCAATGCGCCGCTGCGCGCGCTCGACGAACACGCAGAACGCAGTCACGCCGATCACGATGGCAATCAGCAAGATGGCGAAGAGCGGCTGCATTTCGCCGGTCGACACGGAAGTCATCATCTGCCCGATGGCGCGGGGCACGCCCGCCACGATACCGGCGAGGATGATCATTGAAATTCCATTGCCGATGCCGCGCTCGGTGATCTGCTCGCCGAGCCACATCAGGAACATCGTGCCGGTGGTCATGACGACAACGGCGACAATCAGCCACTGGTAGCCAGTGGTTAGCACCAGTCCGCCCTTCTGCAGGGCGACGGCCGCACCGAATGACTGGAACAGGCCGAGGGCGAGCGTACCGTAGCGCGTCAGCTGCGCGGTCTTGCGACGTCCCGCCTCGCCTTCCTTGCGGTACTCCATGAGCGTCGGCACGACCATGCCAAGCATCTGGATGATGATGGACGCCGAGATGTAAGGCATCACACCCATCGCGAAGATGGACATGCGCGACAGTGCGCCGCCGGCAAACATGTTGACGATGCCGAGGATCGTGTTCGACTTGTCGTTGAAGAAGCTGGCTACCGCAGACGGCGAGATGCCCGGCACCGGGATATAGGTGCCGATGCGATAGACCACGAGTGCGCCCAGCAGGAACAGCAGGCGGCCGCGTATCTCGCCGAGGCGTCCCGCCTCAGCCAGCGCAGCCGCCGGGTTCATTTGTGCTGGGCCGGCCATCAGGCCTCGACCTTTCCGCCGGCTGCTTCGATTGCCGCGCGCGCGCCCTTGGTCACCGCAATGCCCTTGAGCGTCACGGCCTTCTTCAGTTCGCCAGACAGGACCACCTTGGCCTGTTCGGTGTGCTGCGGCACAACGTTCTGGGCCTTGAGCGCAGCCAGGTCGATGACGCCGCCGGTTACGCCGTCCAGCTCGTGCAGGCGCACTTCAGCACGCGTGCTCTTGATGGCCGAGCGGAAGCCGACCTTCGGCATGCGACGCTGGATCGGCATCTGGCCGCCTTCGAAGCCGACCTTGTGGTAGCCGCCCTTGCGCGCACGCTGTCCCTTGACGCCGCGGCCGCTGGTCTTGCCCTGGCCGGCAGACGCACCGCGGCCAACGCGCAGGCGCGGGCGACGTGATCCGGGACCGGGCTTGATGGTATTCAGTCGCATCTTAGATCTGCTCCACCTTCAGCATGTGACGCGCAGCATTGATCATGCCGCGATTCTCCGCCGTGTCGTTCACTGTGACCGTGTGATGCCGGCGACGCAGGCCAAGACCGCGCACCGAGGCGGCGATGTTGGCCAGCTGGCCGTAGACGCTGCGCAGCTGCGTCACCTTGAGTTTTCCGTTGCTGGGAGTCATGTAATTAACCCAGGATGTCTTCGAGGCTCTTGCCGCGCTTGGCCGCGATGCGATCCGGCGACGCGACGCGCGCCAGCGCATTGACCGTGGCACGGACGACGTTGATCGGATTACGCGAGCCGTAGCTCTTGGCCAGCACGTTGCGCACGCCAGCGCACTCCAGCACCGCACGCATGCCGCCGCCGGCGATGACACCAGTACCGCCCGAGGCCGGGAGCATGAACACCCGCGTCGCGCCGTGCGAACCCTGCACTGCATAGTGCAGCGTGTCGTTGTTCAGGCTCACGAGAACCATGTTCTTGCGCGCCTGCGCCATGGCCTTGGAGATGGCAACAGGAACTTCGCGGGCCTTGCCGAAGCCGAAGCCCACGCGCCCTGCGCCGTCACCGACCACCGTCAGTGCCGTAAATCCGAACTGCCGGCCACCCTTGACCACTTTCGCGGTGCGGTTGACGGCGACCAGCTTCTCGACGAAGTCGTCGGCGCTCTGTGTCTTTTCGATTCTTGCCATGCTTGCGTCCCGTGAATCAGAGTTCGAGGCCGGCTTCGCGCGCGGCCTCGGCCAGCGCCTTCACGCGGCCGTGGTATTGGAAACCCGAGCGATCGAAAGCCACCCGCGTGATGCCGGCCGCCTTGGCGCGATCGGCGATCGCACGGCCAACGGCTGCCGCGGCAGCGATGTTGCCCGTACCCTTCAGGTCCTTGGCGAGTTCTTCCTGAACGGTGGATGCCGTAGCCAGCACCTTCGCGCCCTGGGAGTCGAACACCTGTGCGTAGATATGGCGCGGCGTGCGGTGCACCGTCAGGCGCGCAACTCCAAGCTCGCGGATCTTCGATCGCGTCTTGATCGCGCGGCGCAGCCGACGCTCTTTCTTTTCGGTGCTCATTATTTCTTCTTCCCTTCCTTCAGGGAGATCTGTTCATCCGAGTAGCGTACGCCCTTGCCCTTGTATGGCTCCGGCGGACGGATCGACCGGATCTCGGCGGCCGTCTGGCCGACGAGCTGGCGATCGGTGCCCTTGATCAGGATCTCGGTCTGGCTCGGCGTCTCGATCGTGATGCCTTCGGGCACCGGGAAATTCACCGGGTGCGAGAACCCGAGCGTCAAACCCAGGGTCTTGCCGCTGATGGCGGCGCGGAAACCGACGCCAACCAGCTCGAGCTTTTTCTCGTAGCCCTTGGAGACACCGTTGATCATGTTGGCAAGGTGGGCACGGGTCGAGCCGGCGCGAACGCGGACCGCGTCGCCATCCTGGCCTTCCTGATACTTCACCGTAACCTGCTTGTTGCCCTGCTCGATCGCCACGCCTTCAGACAGCGGCAGGCTCAGCGAGCCCTTTGCGCCCTTCACGGTAACGACATTGGCAGCCACGCTCAGCGTGACGCCGCTCGGCAGATCAATAACTCGTTTTGCGACTCTGGACATTGTTGCTTCCTGTTGTGCGTACGTGGCGTCAGGCCACGATGCACAGCACCTCGCCGCCCTGCCCAATGGCACGTGCAGCCTTGTCGGTCATCACGCCCCTTGGCGTTGAGACAATCACCGTACCCATGCCACCGAGCACCTTGGGCAGCTCATCCTTGCCGCGGTAGATCCGCAGGCCAGGGCGGCTGACACGCTCGAGGCGGTCGATCACGGGACGGCCCTCGAAATACTTCAGTTCCACGCTCAGCTGCGGCTTCTTGGCGTCGGCACTTACCTTGAAGCCGGCAATGTAGCCCTCGGCCTGCAGAACCTGCAGGATCGAGCTCTTGAGCTTCGAAGCGTCCATCGAGACGCTGGTCTTGCCGGCACTCTGCCCGTTGCGAATGCGGGTCAGCAGGTCAGCCACTGGATCAGTCATGCTCATCGTTCAGGCTCCTACCAGCTCGCCTTGGCGAGACCCGGGATTTCCCCACGCGCCGCGACTTCGCGGATCTTGGTACGCGCCAGGCCAAACTTGCGATACACACCGCGCGAACGGCCCGTGATCTGACAGCGCCGGCGCTGACGCGTCGGGCTGGCATCACGCGGCAGCTGCTGCAGGCTCACCTGCGCTGCGCTGCGCTCCTCCGGCGACGACTTGGGACTGCGGATGGTTTCCTTCAGCTTCGCGCGCACGGCCGCGTACTTCTTCGCGGTCCTCACACGGCGCTTGTCCCGTTCGATCATGTTGGTCTTGGCCATACGTCTACCTGTATTTCCGCGTTACTTCGCGTTTACTTGCGGAATGGAAAGTTGAAGGCTCCCAGCAGCGCGCGCCCCTCTTTGTTGTCACGCGCAGTCGTGGTGATGGTGATGTCCATGCCACGCAGCTGGTCGATGGTGTCGTACTGGATTTCCGGGAAAATGATCTGTTCCTTGACGCCCAGCGTGTAGTTGCCGCGGCCGTCAAAGGCGCGAGGCGAAACACCACGGAAGTCGCGGATGCGGGGCATCGCGATCGTGATCAGGCGATCCAGGAACTCGTACATGCGTGTGCTACGCAGCGTGACCGAGCAGCCGACCATCTGGTTTTCGCGCAGCTTGAAGTTGGCGATGGCCTTCTTGGACTTGGTGATCACCGGCTTCTGGCCGGCGATGGCGGTCAGGTTCTCGACCGCGCCTTCGATCTTTTTCTTGTCCTGCGAAGCTTCGCCGACGCCCATGTTGATGACGATCTTGGTCAGCTTGGGGACAGCCATGGGGTTTTTATACCCGAACTTCTCCACCAGCTTGGGCCGCACGACATCCGTATATTCTTTTCGCAAACGCGCCATTTCCGTAGTCCTTCCTAACCCCTGCTGCCGTTAGCCAATGACTTCGCCAGAGCGCCGAGCAATGCGCGTCTTGGTGCCGTCCTTGAGGATCTTGAAACCGACGCGGGTCGGCTTGTTGTCCTTGGGATCGATGTGAGAAACGTTAGAGACGTGGATCGGCATCTCTTTTTCGACGATGCCGCCTTGTGACGAGGGTGACTGGCGCGTATGGCGCTTGGCGATATTCACGCCCTGCAC
>Ga0114969_10001318_pt1 | contig 21047 bp, 29 predicted proteins | sample M_130807_MF_Meta_FD_87316 | JGI IMG/M metagenome (GOLD analysis project Ga0114969, IMG submission 87316) | Freshwater microbial communities from Lake Montjoie, Canada to study carbon cycling - M_130807_MF_MetaG | ecosystem: Environmental > Aquatic > Freshwater > Lake | place: Lake Montjoie...
GTAGCAACTGAACCACCTGTTGCAATCCCTGATCCTGAGGGAGCGATTGGGACACCTACTGAACCTTCCATAGAAGAGCCATTACAACCCATAGAACCGCTACCACCAGTGGTAGAGCCCGAAACGCCACCCGTAGCACCCGAGGAGCCTCCTGTGGCACCTGAGCCACCTGCGGAAGAACCACAAGCACCAGAGACACCAGAGCCAGAGCCACAAAATCCGATAGAAGAACCATCACAACCTCCAGTCGAGGAACCTCCCGCTGAGGAACCACCTGCTGAGCCTACACCCCCAGAAGAACCCCCTGCAACTGTAGAGGAAGCAGTTACGGCCTCTGTTGATGACGCTTTGGCTGATGGAAAGCTTTCTGCCTCCGATGCTGATGCAATTCTTGAGTCTTTAAGCGCTGATGGAAAAGTTACAGCAGAAGAAGTATCTGCGCTATCCGATGCACTAGCGGCCGATGGCAAACTGACTACGGCTGAAAAAGAACTTGTTGCTGAAGCCTTGATTGAATCAGTAGCGCCAGGAGAGACTCTTACTAAAGAACAAATTCAAGACGCTGGTATTGAGTATAAGGATCTACCAGCAGAGACACCTGTCGAGGTTAGGCAGGATGAAAACGGGAACGAAGTTATAATTACAGCAGACGTAGCTGCGGCTCTAGTTTTACTAGAGAACCCATCTGAATTAATTGGCGCAATATTTAGCGACCCAGGTGAAGCACTACAAGCACTTGGAAACATCGGTGCTGATATGTCAACCGAAGAACGCGAAGAAGCAACCAAAATGGTTGTTGCTTCCGTTATTGCTGCCGGAGCTGCTATGAATGCAGTTGGCGCAGCTGCTGCTAGTACCACTACCGGAGGTTCATCTTCTGGTGGCGGGGGAGGAAGTTCTGGAGGCGGAGGAGCCTCTGGTGATTCAAAGGGAGTAAGGAGAAGAAAGCCTTGAGAATAATTAAAGACATGATTGACCAACTATGGACACTGCTTGGCATGTTCATTGCTTGGGTAGTGCTCGACGGGTCTGCAAAGACAGTTGTGGGGTACGCAATTATTGGAACGCTATTTGCATGGGCTGTTACTTATCCACTACGTAACCCAAAGGATGAAGAATGAAATCAGGACTTAAAATGTTTGGCAACGTGCTACTACGCATCGTTGCAGTATTTGCAGCATCTGGCCTATCCGTAATCGGTGCAGGTTCAGTAGCTGGTATTTCAGTAGCAAAAGCAATTACAGTTGCCGGTCTTACAGCAGTTGCCGCAGTCGTAGAGAAGCTAGCACGTGGCTTTATGAATGATGGCAAGCTTGATATCTCAGAGATTAACTCTGCATTTGCAGCAGTTGATGTTAACTCTAAAACAGCTGCTGATCTTCAAGTTGAAGCTAATCAATCAGGAAAAGCTGTAACTATTGAACCTACTTTTGCAAAGCCAGATGGACAAGTTCCAGATGAGCAACCAGTTGATGAAGATTGGGATAAACGATAATGGCAGAACAAGGTACAGCAAAAAAACTTATTGAAGTTGCTACAGCAGAACTAGGGACTATCGAAGGCCCTAAAGATAACGAAACAAAGTACGGCGCTTACACAAAAGCTAACTTTCAACCCTGGTGCGGAAGTTTCGTAAACTGGTGCGCAAACGAATCTGGCGTAAAAGTTCCTAACACTGTTTACACCCCAGGCGGTGCGGCAGCATTTAAGAAAGCTGGCGCATGGATTGATGCAGACATTGCTGATCCAGATGCTGGAGATATTGCTTATTTTGATTTCCCCTCAGATGGCGTAGATCGGATCAGCCACGTAGGTATTGTTATCAAAGATAATGGCGATGGAACCGTTTGGTGTATTGAAGGAAACACTAGCCCAGACGATAAAGGAAGCCAAAGAAATGGCGGACAGGTTTCAAAGAAGCTTCGTGCTTACAAGAAGAATCCTAAGAAGGTTATGATTTCAATTGTAGGCTTTGGTCGCCCTAAGTTTAAGAACGGCGTAGCAGCGGTGGTAGCACCAGACGCTAAAGCCGTTTGCCCAACCTGCGGTAAGTAATGTACTTTTTAACCCACGTTACCTTTCAGGGCGTATTCATTGTGACTTTGGTTGCGGTGACCGTTCTTGGGATGTGGTGGGCTGAGCGCTAGTTTCGGGGATATATAGCCCATCAGCTTTTTGGCTGGTGGGCTATACTTTTGCCTGAACCGCCGATTGGGGTTCATTTAACTTATATCGTCTAAGGAGATATAAAATGGCATCAGGAATGCAAACATATAATAAAGGTGAATGGCCTCACGAGTACACAAAGTATCCTAAGGGATTACCAGAGCCTCTCAAATTACCAAGCCTTCACCAAGTTCTAAGCGATCAATTCTTTTTAGGATTTCAAGATCAAATCTCTCGCTGGAACGGCCTTACCAATATGAAGGTAACAACCTTCCCCCCATACAACCTCATCAAGACTGATGATGATCACTATGTAGTTGAACTGGCACTTGCTGGTTACACTAAAGATGACATCGAGGTAGTGATAGAGAAAGACGTTTTAACTGTTAAAAGCATTGAAAAGGACGAGGCAAAAGACGCCGAAGTTCTTCATCAAGGAATTGCAAAGCGCCTATGGACCCAGAAGTTTGTGTTGGGTGAATGGATGCAGGTAAAGGACGCTGCTCTAAAAGATGGGCTTTTGACCATAAAAATTGAGCGAGAAGTCCCAGAAGAGATGAAACCAAAGACTATAAAAATCAAGTAACATATATCGACAGCGTTTCGCTACCTGTCATATGGACCTGAGTACGTCCTTAAACTGCTCATTCTTTTACCCCTTTTACTGGTTTTACTTTGGGTATTTATTAGATAATAACAACATGACTTTCGCATTCAAGGCCTCTGTAGCCAAAGGCTCCGCCGCTGGGTTCTCTAATATTCCCGGTGCAAGCAAGTACACAGTTTCTCTGGGTCAACAGTTTGCTTCACGATTTAAAAAAGAACAAGATGGTCCAAAGCCAGTTAAGCCCGCTACACCACCTACAGCGACAAATGATCCAGCACCAGTCAAGCCGCCAAAACCTGTAAGTAATAAAGGTAAAGACGCAACTACTGCAGATGTTGAAGAAGCAGTCTCTAAAGGTTTTATTACTCCAGAAGAAGCCACTGGTGGCGAGTGGGGTAAAGATATGGGTCTAAGTAAGACTTACCAAAGAAAGTCTGCTGCAAACGCTGCTGGAAATGGTGGAACAAATATTGGTAAGCAATTTACTGGTGTTCGAGCTGGTCAAGCAATCCCAGATCAATCTCAAGGCGCTATGAACTACGATAAAGCACCAGACACTCGTCCCGGTGTAGGCGCAGTAAATTTGGATGACGTAAAGTGAGAGACAGAGAATTCCGTGATGCATTAACCCGTGCGGTTGGTGCTGAAAAAGGTACAGAAACAAACGCTATTCAGTGGGATCGATTTAACCCATGAGAAAAGCGGAGTTCAAAGAGGGCAAATTCAGAAATGATGAGCCAGCAAGATTGGACTCTAGATTTGGTATACGACCAAAATACGGAAGTCCTCAAGAACAACCAAGCATATTTTCATATGCAAACCCTGGACGTGGAGTTCAAGGCGAGAGCCAAAACTGATTTAGCAAGAAATCGCTATCCTTATCCCGTATCGTGATGTTGCCTTAAGAAAGGACTACTATGGCTTCTTATACAATTAAGCGCCTTACCAACCCAACTCAACTGGGTACAGCCGCTTCCTCTATTTACACAGTCTCTGGTGTAGGACTAACCGTTGCCGTAAGACAGATAATGGTGTCCAACGTGACTGCGTCCTCTGTTAATTTTTCAATGCACGTGGTACCAAGTGGTGGGATTGCTAGCGCAACCAACCTTATGTCCCCTGCCGTTCCTGTTGCCCCAAACTCTTTTATCCTAATTGACCTTAATCAAGTTCTTGCTAATGGAGACGCCCTTTCTGCTTTTGCAAGCGCTGCATCAGCAATTAACGTAATGGTTACTGGCTACGAGGTAACTGCATAATGTCTATCAAGGTATACGGCCCTACAATCCTTGCTAATAACGCTTCGGGCCAAAGAAACATTTTGATATCCACATCTAACCCGTTGAGTACTGATGGTCGCGATGGAGATGTCTGGCTGAAATATACGGCCTAGTAAATGCCAAAGTACGTAAAAGTTCAAGGTACTTGGAAAGCTGTTGACGAATCCGCGGACTGCGGAAAAGTTAAAGTCAATGGTGTTTGGCGTACCGTCTCGAACTCTTACGTAAAAGTAGCAAATGTTTGGAAAGCTGTTTGCGCTCCTGCGCCAGCTTCAACCACAACCACAACTACGACCCCTGTTACAACCACAACTACCACTACAACAGTTCCTGTTACAACTACTACAACAGTTCCTGTTACAACTACTACAACAGCGCAGGCATACCCAAATATTAGTTCTGCAATTGCGTATGGTGCGGGGGCGGGTCAAGCGTGGACTTCAAACGCGGCTTACATAACATGGGGCGGAAGCGGATGGGGTTCATACACTGTAATTGCATCTAACGGATCTAGTAGTAACAGCGCTAGTTCTGCGGGCGGACCTCCTGTTTTACTTACAGGTTTTTCAGCAAGTACTACTTACTCAGTAACGGTAACTTTATTTGCAAACGCTAACTACAGCGGGCAAAGTGCTTCTGCTAGCACAAGCTTTACAACAGCAGCGGCTACAACTACTACAACTACAACCCCAGTCTGTCCTTTCCCGGGTATGACTGGAAGTTATGACTCACCATGCGGTAATACATGTTGTGACAGTGATGGAAGACCTTGGGTACCACCAACTACCACTACTACAAGTTCTACTACTACTACTACTACTACCGCCCCTGCTGTAAACCCGGGAACGGTTTACCTTTCTTACTGCTACAACAACGCTCCACTTGTAGAGTCTTACACTGTTGATGCAAACAACGTCCTCACGACAGACATTAATCAAGCGTGTTCTGTTTACACTACTCTTTTAACTAATATTGGTGCAACAAGTATTAGTTGCTCTATCGTGTCTGCTCGTACATCCCCAACAGGTTGCGCCGGAACATCTACGACTACAACTACAACTACCGCCTCATACCCAACACTTCTTTCTGGATTCCATCTCTGCGCTGCGGGAGATGCTCCAAACCCATCAAGCCCATGTCCAAGTAATGGAAGCGGTACGGGAGTTAACTGCGTTGAAAACGGTGCTTCAGGGGCATCGTGTCCAAATCCTACCGCTACCACTACGACTGCTACCACTACGACTGCTGCTACCACCACTACTACTGCCGCAACTACAACTACAGTAAACTGTAATACATGTGATAGATATATTCCAGATAATGGAACTTATCCATATACAGACACAGATCCTTACGGTACTTGTGCTTCAGGTTCTAGATATTACAGAATTTGCTACACCCCAGCGGGCTGTGCAAATACAAATAGTTGGGGCTCTTGTGTTCCAGCGGCAACCACTACGACTACAGTAGCCTCTACCACAACTACGGTAGCCACTACTACATCATGTTCAAATTATAAGTATAATTGCAAGTCTTATGACGTAACAAATAGCGCAAGCGTAAACTATTATCAGTGCTACACCACGGGTCAATGCGCGGCTAATTACAACTCTGACGGATCTAGAACTACCTGTTGTGCGGGCTAAGTATATGATGATATTTGCAGGGTCTAATAGGAATGCTACAATAAATCATGATTAATTTACAAGAAGAGGACTGGTTTATTCCGGGAGTAAAGCAGATTCAAGTTGAAGCGGGCAAAACTGCGATGCAGTTAGCTTTAATTATAGATGGAGAAATTATTGATTTTATTGGAGTTAGCCCAGAAATAGCGGAAAAGTTTTTAAACGCATCTTCTGTAACTGATATTGGAGAAACGAGCTCAGGGCTTTTTGAATTTAGTATTGATGGTGAAACCGTAGTAGCAAATGAGAAAACATACTCAATCATGGTTTCAGATCCGATTATCGTACATGTAACTTTAGATGTTCAGAGACATGCAGACAAAGCAGAACCTGGCTGGTTGTACGTAGATGGTCAGTTTATAGTCCCAGGAGTGTACGAATGACAGAAAAAAGTAAGTGGCAACAGTATAAAGAAAAACTAGGCGAGACTAGACCTTGGGATCTACTTAACCCAAATACTGAGTACGCAGCCGAAGAAAAAGTTAAAGAAAGATATAGTCTTTGTCAGACTTGCCCAGAATTTATAGGATTAACAACACAGTGCAAACAGTGTGGTTGCATCATGTCACTAAAAACTAAATTAGAGAAGGCCGTCTGCCCAATCGGTAAGTGGTAGTTCTGCTATGAGTTTTATATTTCAATCTCACTGGCACGGTAAGTTTGGAAATCGTATGCATCAATACGCGTACGCCTCCACCTATAAAAGGCTCCACAATGTGGAATATATAACTCACTCTGGTTGGGAAGGTACCTACCTTTTCAAAAACCAAAACCACAAAGTTACTGATAACACAGAGTTAGCCCAAACTTTGAATAACGGTGGTATTTTAGGCGTTACTCGAGATGATGTTGTATATAGCGCTTTTCCGGGAATAACTAAAGTAGATGCAATTATCGAGGGGCATAACTACAGGAAGTACGAAACGCCAATCTTTTTTGACAGCTTGTCGGCATACAACGACTCAGTATTTACTCCTATGACAAAAGAACACCTTCTTGAAGTATTTGAGTTTTCCGATGAAGTTAAAGAGACCGCAGCCTACAAGTACTGGTCTACCCGCGCTGGTACTTACGACATCTCTCATCTACGCAGAGACGACATAGCAAGTCCCGAATTTAATAAAGTAAACATTCAGGGATACTCCGTTTTGTCTAAAGAGGCGTACTACAAAGCATTTAAACAATACGGCTTTGATCCAGATCATATGGAATGGTGCTCAGATGACTACTTAAACCAGTGGCATCCAGATCGCCCAGCAAGCCCTAGATTGGGCTGGAGCTACCCTATGGGAGCCGAATACCAAGAAGGTATTGTGTTTGACTGGCTAGAGGATTTCTTGCGCCTCTACTTCGCCCGTACAGTTTTTAGGGCTAATAGTAGTTTTAGTTGGTGGGCTTGTTTCTTGTCCCCTACAGCAACTGTTTACAGCCCTGTTCTAGATAACCAAATTATCTATGGCCGAGATGACAAGACTGAAGAGATTGAAGCGTATTTTGTTAAGGGCAACCAGCCGCATTGGATGTATCTAGGAACAGCGAGTAGGTGTATAACAATATGAAGAAAGCACTGGTTTTAGGAGCGGGCGGTTTCATTGGGAGCCATCTAGTCAAGCGCCTTAAAGAAGACGGCATGTGGGTTCGTGGGGTTGATATTAAGCACCCTGAGTATTGGGACACGCTTGCAGACGAGTTTGTGTTGGGCGACCTTCGTGATGTAAACGTGGTGGCCGCAACTCTAGATCAGCAATTTGATGAGGTCTACCAGTTAGCCGCAGATATGGGTGGCGCTGGGTATATCAACACTGGGGATAATGATGCAGATGTTATGGGCAACTCAATACTGATAAATGTCCATGTGCTAAAGAGGGCTCAAGAGGTTGGCGTTAAAAGCGTGTTCTTCTCTTCTACCGCCTGTGTGTACCCAGAGTGCAACCAGATGGATCCGTCCAGCATTAACTGTAAAGAAGGAACGGTCTACCCAGCTTCACCGGATACTGAGTACGGTTGGGAGAAACTCTTTAGCGAGCGCCTCTACACCGCTTACAACAAGAATCACGGAATGAAGAACAAGATTGCTAGGTACCACAACGTTTTCGGGCCTTACGGCACATGGGATGGCGGTAAGGAGAAAGCGCCAGCGGCTATCTGCCGTAAAGTGGCAAAGGCTACAGATGAGATTGAGATTTGGGGAGACGGAAACCAGCATCGTTCATTCTTGTATATTGACGAGTGCATCCATGCAACCGTGGAGTTCTATAGAGAGCCAGAGTTCTTTGATCCAATCAACATCGGATCTGAAAAGCACGTCTCTATTAATGAGTTGGTAGATATAGTTTCAGAGATTGCCGGTAAGCAATTAACTAAGAAGCATATTGATGGCCCAATAGGTGTACATGCACGAACATCAGACAACACATTGTTTAGGTCAATCATGGGTTGGTCGGTAGACGAGGACTTAAGAGCTGGTCTTTCTAAAACATACAGTTGGATAGAAGAGCAAGTAGCGCTGACAACACCTTAATCTTCTTAGATACTTGGACTGCACCCCGATCAGGTGCTTAACCACTCTAGAGAATAGGTACATAAATGGCATTAGATACATCAGGTCAACAAGCAGTTGACTTCGTATGGGGAAACTTCCCTATGCAGCCAAACGATGACCGTGCAGCGGCAATTACGCCAGCAAACATCGGTGGCTCAACAGGCGACTACGGATGGGCAGCTACTACTCGTGTAGCAGCGGACCGTTTAAACGCAGCGCTTGACAACCATGCTAACGCTGAAGCAGGATGGGCTGGATACCCAGCGTATTACCCTGCAGCAGGTAGCTACATGATTACAGCAGCAACAGGTAACGGCACAACAGTTACCTACACAGCTCAAAACAAGCTTGCAGTTGGAGACTCTGTAAACATTACAGGTCTAACAGCATCAGCTTACAATCTTTCAGCAGCAACAGTTGCTTTTGCAAACGCACTAAAGTTCACAGTAACTAACGCAGCAAACGCTGGTGAAATTACAGGTCAGGCATACGGCAAGGTTCAGCTAACAACTGCTGCTACAGCAGCTGATGGCGCTGGAATCGGCTACATCAACGTACCTTCAGTAGTTGGTGACACACTAGCAGTAGCTCTTGATGAACTTAAAGATGCTGGTTACGAAGCAGCTAACATCACAACAGCTACAGCAGCTACAAACGCAGCATCAACAATCACAGCAGTTGCACGTACAGGTACAACAGCAACAATCACCTCAACAGGTGCTGGTGCTAAGTACCCAGTAGGTACAAAGATTACTGTTGCATCACTTGTATCACCAAATACAGATCTCAACGGTACATACACAGTTACAGCAGTTGCTACAGATACTGTTTCTTACACAACAGCAACTACAGGAACACTATCAACAGGTTCACTTTCTGTTGCTGGTCTTACAGGTGTTGCTGGAACAATCAAGTCTCAGACAGTTGCAGCTGGTACAGCCTCAGTGCTTTCAACAGCTACAATCTCAATCACACCATACGCAACAGCCTCATAAAAGATTCAAACAAAAAAGCCCCCTGCTATATGCAGGGGGCTTTTTGCTTTAGTACCATCTATTTTTTTGCCAGAATGCCCATGCGTTGCATGCGCCGTTAGGATCGCTGGCGGATCCATATCTTTTGTAGATATAACGAAGTCCGTATTTGATTTGGAGTTTTGCTTCGGCAGTCTTTTCGACCCCGTAGTTGCCCCAAGTAGATGGCATGAACTGGGCAATTCCATATGCGCCAGAGCTCATGTTCTTAGCCTTAGGGTTGAAATGGCTCTCCTTTTGCCAGATGTTCTGGAGACACTTCCACTCTTTCATATCCCACCCATCGCTGTAGGTAGTCAAGAAAGCGAGCGCTTCAGCGTCAAAGTATTTGACGGTGTCACTTGCCAAGGCGGCCTTGGCTTCTGTTTTAGTAGTTGTCACTTTCAAGTACGTCAAACTGACCGTAACTGATTTTTCTGGCTTTGCAGGAGTTGTCAGAGCCTGTGCCGTTGGTGGTACTACTAGGTGCGATATAGCAATAAGGAATACTGCTAACTTCGCCCCTAACTTCTTTAGATCAACTTGGAAGTTGATTCTGATATTAAGCATTGCTGCTCCTCTCAGTTGGAAAAAGGCACCTTGTGGGTGCCTATCTCTGCCTTAACGGTAGCACATGCTATACAGAGTAGAACAAACTGAACTCTGTATGAAATATTAATCCAGTTTAAAACGGACAAAATAGACAGAATTACAGTATAAATAAACCAGTGCAATAAATTATGTGACATAATTCACAGAATAATTCGGTTCCCCCCTCTAACTATAAGGAACGTTAATGACACCCATGGATTGGGCAGGAATAGCTGCCGCTGTAACCGCAACACTTGCAGGCGTAGGGGCGTTTTCACGCTGGATGATAAAAGCATACCTTTCAGAACTTAAGCCTAACGGTGGGACAAGCCTCAATGACAAGATCAAATTAGAGGTTTTACCAATGCTTACAGAGATTAAAATCGATCTGGCTGAAATGAAGGGCCGTTTGGACACACACATTGAAGAGACAAATAAGTAAAACTGCTACACTAGGCGCAGGGCTTCGGCCCGCTATATAAGGAGATTATATGTCACCAAAGATTAAAGCAATGCTAGCGTCCTATGGACGTTCATTTCTTGCGGCAGCAATTGCCGTAAACGCAACCGGTAACAACGACCCTAAGTCAATTGTTATTGCAGCTCTTGCAGCCACTTTGCCAGTAGCGCTTAGAGCAATCAACCCTAAAGATCCAGCATTCGGTATTGCGGCAAAGATTGCCACAGACCTACTTGCTAAGGCTTCTGCTCCAAAGAAAAAGGCTAAGTAACTATGAAGTGCTCTAACTGTCCATCAGATGCAATCTATAACATTTTAGATCCGGGCGTAAGTCCTGCGTACTATTGTGCAACGTGCCTTCCTAAATCGCTACGCGATAGAGCCGATGTTGGGCAGTTAGACATTCAAAAGCCGGTTGAAAAAAAATCCGCTAAGAAAGTTGTCGAAGAGCCTGTTGTAGAAACTCCTGCGCCATCAGAGGGTTCTGATGAAAATCCAGCGGTTTGAGGCTAAACAAGCACACCCATTTCCTAAATCAATAATGAACCCTCAGGGACCTTTTCCCCGAGAGTTGTTTAATGAAAAACCCGTAGTTGATGACTACGAACCAGAGTTAGCGGAAGACGGAGCTAACCATCCTCTTGGTGCAACAGCCCAAAACGGATTTAAACAGCCAAGAACAATGATTTGTTCAGAATGTCACAGCAGAGTTTTAGAAAATAAAACTGGCGATCATGAATGTAGAGATTAATGGCAAGAGGCAACGATAGTTATTTTTCTCGCAAACAAGCCTCTGAAGAACAGTCTGGTCAAAAAACCTACAACCTTCAGCAAGCCGCTAGAGAAAAATTTGGTCGGGCAACCGACTGGGAGATAGCGCAACCAGTAAATGAAGAGCCTCGTGAAACTACTCCTTCCTACTCCTCAATTCCCGCCCCAACCACTAACCCATCGCGCCCACGTGCAATAAAACTTGCGTACAGTCGTGAAGAGCAAAAACTTGTTGTTAAGTTCCGAGGCAGTGCTGGGCATGAGAATAATGGGCCTTGGATTGAATATAACGATGTTCCGGTAGAGATGTGGAACGATTTAAAGTCAAGCAACTCAACTGGTCTATACTTAAAACATTCAGGATTAGACGACTACCCTTGGGCGCCGTTTAACCCCGCAGAGATGCCTCCAGAGACAAGGGTAATGTTCAACAGCTAATGAAATCATTCGGATCACTATATGTAGGAACGCTTCAGTATTACCACCGTGATATTTTGCCAGTGGTTGAAAAGGGGTGGACTCAAGAAATAGAGTCTCCCTACAGAAAAGGATTGTGCCTAGTATTTAGGTTTCCTAAAACTCACCCAGGGTTCTACGTAGGATTCTGGAAGGATAAAGGTCTACCCGGTTATGACGAAGAAGGCGCCACTGCTAGGCTAGCGAGCGCTATGGGACTACGGAATATGGAGCTGACACCAGATGAAATTGAAGACTGGAATGTTTAAAAAGAAAGAACCTTGGGTAAAACCCTTTGATGAAAAGATTGCTAGCCGAGTTAAAAAAATTCCTACAGGAGAACTTGATTTGTGGGCAGATCAAACTTTAGTAGAACTTGGACGTTGCCTCAGCATGTATGGCAGAAGTAGGGATTTGAGTTACCTGAAGGAAGCCTTGACTGGCGTAGAGGCCATTCACGCAATTATTGACGAACTCCACAACAGAATGACAAGAGTGTAAAAGCACGGTTTTAGTAAACCACCTACAATTAAGGCACCTCACTTCCTTCTCCCCGTGTGGCAACGTAGAGCTCTGGTATAAAAGCCAGGGCTTTATGTTTTCTACTAGACTTAGGTTTATATGAGCGACATTGAATTTCTTGATGAAGACGATCTTCTGGAAGATGAAGATCAAGACCTCCTGCTCGGAGAAGAAGATGAAGAGTTAGACGAACTATCCCGTGAGTTTGTAAACAAAATCATAGACAAGACTATGACTTTTATGGAAGCCCTTGTTGGTCACGATCTACACCTTTACCAAAAACCACTTGCTAGACGAATAATTGAGTCGGTTCTTATAAACGACGGTGAAGAAATAACAGCGCTTGCTGCACGTCAGTCAGGTAAGTCAGAAACTATTGCTAACACTGTTGTAACTCTTATGGTGCTACTTCCACGCTTAGGTCGTATGTACCCAGACTTATTGGGTAAGTATAAAGATGGCGTTTGGATTGGTATGTTTGCTCCAGTTGAGGGTCAGGTAGAAACCCTGTTTGGTCGTGCATTAAACCGACTTACAAGTGAGCGTGCTTTAGAAATTTTAAACGACGCAGAGATTGATGATTCGCTAGGTAAGGTTCCCGGAGTTACGCGTCAGATCAAACTAAAGAACTCTGGCTCTAGCCTTTCTATGATGACCGCTAACCCGCGTGCAAAGATTGAGTCTAAGTCTTTCCATCTTATTGTTATTGACGAGTGCCAAGAGGCGGACGACTTCGTTGTGTCTAAATCAATTTCTCCTATGCTTGCTTACTACTCAGGCACAATGGTGAAGACTGGTACACCTACTACACACAAGAATAACTTTTACAAGTCCATCCAGTTAAACAAGCGCAGACAAACTGCCCGATCTTCTCGTCAAAATCATTTTGAATGGGATTGGCGTGACGTAGCAAAAGTCAACACAAACTATGGCAAGTTCATTAAGAAAGAGATGCTCCGCATTGGCGAGGACTCTGATGAGTTCCAGATGTCGTACAACTGCAAGTGGTTGCTGGAAAGAGGAATGTTCGTTACATCCGCAATCATGGACGAGCTTGGAGATACATCACAAGAAACAGTTAAAGCTTGGCACCGTACGCCAGTCGTTGTTGGAGTTGACCCCGCACGAAAACTAGACTCAACTGTTGTAACCGTTGTGTGGGTTGACTGGGATCGACCTGATGAGTTTGGTTACTTTGATCATAGAATTTTAAACTGGATGGAAATCCAAGGGGATGACTGGGAAGACCAGTACTTTCAAATTGTTAACTTCCTAAGCAACTACGACGTACTGGCAGTCGGAGTAGATGCTAACGGAGTAGGTGACGCGGTTGCTCAACGCCTTAAACTTCTACTGCCTAGGGCTGAGGTTCACTCAGTAGGTAGTAGTTCTCAAGAGCAATCAAAACGCTGGAAACACCTTAAAGCTCTTATCGATAGACGTATGGTTGGGTGGCCAGCGCACGCAAAAACCCGTAGACTTCGTTCTTGGAAGCGTTTTTACCAACAAATGACTGACCTCGAAACTAAGTTTCAGGGGCCTAATTTCTTGGCTCACGCCCCAGAAGAAGCGCACGCCCATGATGACTACGCAGACTCTTTAGCGATTGCCTGCGCTCTAACCATGGATCTAACCCTGCCACAAGTAGAGATGACCTCGTCTCCATTTTATGGCAGATAGTTTTGACTTTACTATGAGAACTTTCTTGTAATAATGGATACTTTAAACCGAGGCCTCAACCTTATATAAGGAGTCATAATGACAATTGCACCATCACCTAAGTTCCCAGAACGTCCAGGTACTGTTTACGATCGCAAGGTTGCATCAGCACTTCCAGGACAACGTGGTCCACTTCGCTTCGAAGAAGGTATCGCAACCGATACCGATGTGCCACAAGAGTTTTCTAAGGGAGCGTCACAGGCTTATCAGCCTGCAGCTGGACGTCCTAATCGCAATGCTAACGTCTTCACAAAGACCGCAGAAGAGACAATGCGTGAGCGTGCTCACGTTGGTTCTGCTTCATGGGTAGAAGCACCTTCACACCTTTCAGAGTTTTCAAAGGGTGGATTTGCTGACCACGGTTCAAATGTTTTCGAAGAGGTATATCGCGACGGATCACACCAGCAAGTCGCTAACCCTTCTGTAGTCCGCGACTAATAAAGAAGTGAGTCCCCACCGTCCTTCGGGACTGGTGGGGCTTTTCTAAAAAGGATTACTCATGGCATATATCCAAGGTAAAGCGGTTCAAGAAGGTCCTAAACAGATCCCCGCTAACCCACGTCTATATAACATGGTTCGCGTACAAGCAGGTACTCGCTTCTCTAAAGAGTCTCCTTCAAGGGCTCACTGGATTAAAACTAAATATAATCAAATGGGCGGCAAGTACGTTACATCGAAAAAAGATATTGATCCTCGCAATAGAGATCTTGTTGAGGAAAAGAAAGAAAAAGAAAAAGAAAAAGTAATGAAAAAGGTCACTAAACCTGTCGGTAAGGGCCTTATCAAGGGCGATACTCGTAGGTAGAAATCCAACTTCATACTGGCACTGCTACGATAAGCGTCTTAACATTTTTTGGATAGGGAGTAAAAGTGAGTTCAATTGACTTTTCACCACCCAGTTATAGGGCGGCGTCAAGCGATTTAACAATCTCCATTTCTCCTCTTGGTCTTGTAGAACTAGCCGATGAAGAGTTTGAAGTACACGGGCCACGCCTCAACCGTTACTCAATGAACTGGGCTATGTATCTTGGCCATCACTACTCATACCGACGTCAAACAGGCGAAAGCCAAATCGCGCTAAACTATTACCGTGCATTCTCAGACTTTATTATCAACTTCACTTTTGGAAAAGGCGTACAGTTCCGCTCTCCAAAAGAAACAGAAGCAATCGTTCCTGACATCCTTGAAAGAGTTTGGGAAGTCGATAACAACAAGGCAACTGTTTTGTGGGAAATTGGTCAGCAAGGAACTGTATCCGGCGACTGCTTTATTAAGGTTGCCTACGAAGAGGCTTACACAGATCCTGCTGGGCGTTTACACCCTGGTCGTGTTCGCGTTCTGCCTCTCAATTCATCTTTCTGTTTTCCAGAGTTTCATCCTCACGACCGTGAGCGTCTTATTCGTTTTAAACTCAAGTATCGTTTCTGGGGTACATCGCTTGAAGGAACACGTCAAGTATTTACTTACACAGAAATCCTAACCGATGATGTCATCGAGGAATATATAAATGACGAACTTATTGACTCTCGCCCTAATCCGCTTGGCGTTATCCCTGTTATTCATATTTCAAACGTTCGTGTTAGTGGCAGTCCTTGGGGTCTCAGCGATTGCAATGACATTATTAGTATTAACCGCACTTATAACGAGACTGCTACTGACGTTGCCGACATTGTTAATTACCATGCTGCACCAGTTACGGTCATCATTGGTGCAAAAGCTTCCCAACTCGAAAAGGGAGCCAACAAAGTATGGGGTGGATTACCAAAAGAGGCTCGAGTCGAAAATCTTGAGGGTGGCTCACAAGGACTAAAGGGCGCCATGGAGTTCATGGAGTTACTTAAGAAGTCTATGCACGAAATGGTTGGTGTTCCAGAAACGGCTCTTGGTCAAGCAATGCCTGTTTCCAATACTTCAGGTGTGGCTCTTTCTATTATGTTCCAACCTTTGATGAACCGCTATCACCAAAAAATTATTCAATACGCACACGGGCTAGAGCGCATCAACGAACTTATTCTTCTTAACCTTGCTGTTAAAGAACCAGAAATGTTTACTTGGAACCCTACATTTAACACTCCAATTAAACCGGGTCAGACCGCACAGTTAGATCCTAACGACCCACTCACATACCGCTCTTACGTAATTTTCCCGCAACCTCTACCATTAGACAAGTTAATTGCTTTAAACGAAGTTCAATCAATGCTGTCTATGGGACTTGAATCCAAGGAAGGCGCTTTGCGTACACTTGGCGAAGAGTTCCCTGCTGAAAAGATGCAAGAAATCCGTCAAGAGCTCATTGATGATGCTAAGGCTGATGGCGCACTACAGATGCTAAAAAATGAAATTGCTGCAGAAATTACTAAGTTGACGGGCTTTATGCCTGGTCCCGATGGGGCCCCAGGTCAACCAGTAATGAACCCAGAGTCTGGCATGCCTATGGCTGGTCAACCTGGAGCAGCAAGCCCAGTTCTCGATGGGGCACAGGCAATGGTTATGCAAGGAGAACAAGAGATCAGAAACCGTCTGGTAACAGAGGCATACGGAACTAAACTTCCAATGCGTCGAGTACCAGAAGAATACGAAAAATAATCAGTTTAGGCAGTATTTTTCCCTAAATACTAGAAAAATGGATACTGCTTAAAAATGTTTGGTCATATGTGTTAAGAGCTTTGGCTCATTCGTAAAACGACCCCTAGGATGTAAAGGAATCAAAATGTCAGAAGGTTTAGAAACGGCTGTAGCAGAAGCATTTGCAACTGACTCAGCAACTGTCCCAGTAGTATCACTGTCTGGTGCTGACGCACCCACTGCTACTAACGCTGTATCAGATGATGTGAAGAGTAAGTTCTACACAGAAGAAGATTTAGCAAAAGTTCGTTCCCAAGAAAAAGAGAAACTCTATCCACAGATTGAAAATCTAAAGGAAGAATTGAACTCACTTAAGAAAGAACGAGAAGAAGAATCCACTCGTAAGGCCGCCGCGGCAGCAGCTACTGAAGCCGCCGAAGCAGCAAAAGCTAAAGAACAAGCAGAGTCCGAACTGGAAGTTCGTGAACTACTAAAAGTTAAAGAAGCAGAGTGGCAGGAGCAGTTGGAGCGTGAGCGTCATGAACGTGAACGAGCCTTCGCTCTACTGGAGCAAGAACGTACGTTTACAGACCTTCAGAACTACCGCACACAGCGGTTAGAACAAGAACGCGAAACAATCATGCCAGAGCTTGTTGATCTTCTAGCGGGTAATACTCGTGAAGAAATCGAATCAAGCATTGAAGGATTGAAAGAGCGCTCAAACAGAATTCTCGAATCTGCGCAGCAGGCAATGCAAACCGCACGTCGAGATATGACGGGGACAAGGGCAACCTTGCCTCCAGCCGGACCACTGGAAAACAATTCGTCGCAACGTAACTTCACCGCAGCGGAAATCGCTGCAATGTCTGTTCAAGAATACGCACAATACCGAGATAAGCTTATGAGCCCAACGGCTCGTGGCGTATCACAGGGCATGCTCGGCTAGTAACCCATAATCCCAAATCCAACTAAGGAGCTATAGCTAATGGCATCTGGAATCACGGGTACCGGCAACCTCGCTGCGTCCCCAACCGCTTACAGCGGCACTAACACCCAACTAACTCAGGCAATTCAGCAGATCTGGTCAAAGGAAATCCTTTTTCAGGCTCTGCCAATTCTTCGCTTTGAGCAGTTTGCAGTAAAGAAGACAGAACTTGGTGTTGCACCAGGTCTTCAGATTAACTTCATGCGTTATAACAACCTCGGATACGCTTCAGCTCTTGTTGAAGGTGTTCGTATGCAGACTAACGCACTTACAGCGCAACAGTTCTCAATCACAGTAACAGAGCATGGTTATGCTCTTGCTGTATCTGAGCTTCTATTGAACGCTTCATTCGATGACGTAATGGCTTCAGCCTCACGTCTTCTTGGTCGTAACATGGCTATCTACCTAGATAACCTTTCACGCGACACACTTATGGCTGCATCTTCAACAATTTATGGTGAAGATCGCTCAGATCTAACAGCAGTTAACAACTGGTACGCAAACGGTGCAACAGGCACTACTCGCGCATCAATGACTGGTAACTACTTCTTGACACCACATACTGTCAAGGACGCTGTTGAGTCACTAGCCACAAAGAACATTCCTCGCCTTGGTGAGACATATGTTGCTTTCGTTCACCCACACCAGAGCCGTAAACTTCGTGACAACGCAGAGTTCATCGAAGTAACAAAGTACGCTGCTCCAGGTAACTTCATGCTAGGTGAAATTGGTCGTCTATACGACACAGTATTCATCGAAACAACACAGGTTGAAAAGGTTGTAGGCGGAGCTGGTTCAGGTTATTCAGCTGACACAGCGGTAACACCAACAATCACAGCTGGTGGTGGATACATCACTCCAGCAACAAAGACAGGTAACGGAAACAAGGATCGTTATGCAGCTATCTTCATCGGAGATAACGCATTCGGTCACGCAATCTCACTTCCTGTTGAACTTCGCGATGGCGGTATTCTTGACTTCGGTCGTGAGCACGCTCTTGCTTGGTACTCAATCTTCGGTCTTGGTCTAATCACTGACCAGTCTGTAATCATTGCAGAAACCAACTAAGTTCAAAAAGGCTTAAAAAAACTTAATAGCAGAGGGGAGGGGGGCTTAAAAACCCCCCTTCTACAAATTCACTTTTAAAACTTCGGAGGATACAAATGTCAGGAAAAGCACCAACAGACGTCACGGGTCGTAAGAGAGATGCTCTCGCAGCGGCTAACGCAGAAGCAATGCAAGAGCGAGCAAATGAAATGTCTCTAGCAACCGCAACTGCACAGATCAAATTAGAAACAGAAGTAATTGACGCAACAGTACCTGGTCGCGCAACAGTAGTTGTCGATAAGGTAACAACAGTAGGTAATCAAGATGGTGAAACCGTAGAAATTCGTGTGGTTTCAGACATTGAAAACATGACACTCGGCTCAGGAAATAATTATTCCTTTAAGGCTGGTCAAAAGTATCAGGTTACCAAAATCGTTGCTCAGCACCTTAAAGAAAAAGGTTATCTAGCTGGCGTTATCTAATACTGATCTTTAACGTGGCGGCGGGTCTTCGGGCCCGCTGTTTCGTTTATAAGGACTTTTATTACTAGTGCGTGGGATTATTAATCCCTAACGTGCGTTTATATCTAAGGAGCAAGAGTGGCCGTTCTTTCAGACCTTGTCTCTAGAGTTCGTATGGAATTGGGAGACCTTCCAAAGGAGTTCTCCTATACAGCCACAGGAGACGGTGTTCGAAAAGACTTTGATCTTAAAGTCCGTCCCGTCAATCCAGGCACCCTAGTCGTTAAGGTTAACGGCACCCCTATTGCTCAACCTACTGGCTACACCGTAGAAGAACAGCACGGCGTAATTCACTTTGTCACAGCCCCAGCCCTAAACTCTGCTGTTACGGTTTCTGGCACTAACTACCGCTACTTTATTGATACTGATATTGAACAGTTTGTGTTGGTTGCTGTAGGACAGCACACCTACAACCGAACAGATAGCTACGGAAGCGCTGTAACAATTACTAAACTTCCTCTTGTTGAAGAGTATCCTCTTATTATTTTGTCGACTATCGAAGCCTTATGGACTCTAGCGACAGACGCATCATTTGATATTAATATTATGGCGCCAGACGGGGTAACAATCCCTCGTGACCAGCGCTACTCACAGTTGACCAACATGATTCAACAACGCTGGGATCAATACAAGCAACTATCATCAGCGCTCAACATTGGTCTTTGGAAGATTGAGATGGGCACGCTTCGCCGTGTTTCTCGCATTACCAACAAACTTGTTCCTGTCTTTATGCCTCAAGAGATTGATGACTCACGACGTCCGGAGCGTGTTTATATTAACAACGATCTAAATGGACGAACACCGGTTGAGGTCAACATCGGCACCTACGACATTATTCTTAATCAGGGCGACTCATGGTATGCAATCTTTGACTTCCCAGATAACACTAACTTTGCTGACTTGGTATTTAAAGCACAGATTAGAACATTCCCTAACTCGCCTTCTATATGGGCATCGTTTGTTATTACAGTAGAGAACTCCACTACAAAGAAATTGCGTTTGTCCTTGCCTAAGGATAAGAGCCGTTACATTCCTCGTCGTGCTTTTTGGGATCTTCAAGCAACCTCTATTAGCGATCCAGAATTCCAGCAAACTTACATCCGCGGTCAAGTGTTCCTAAGTGAAGAAGTAACTCAGTAACATGGCCGATGAAATTATTGTTACACCTCAACAACCAGTAACTGTAAGCATACTTGGCGGCTCGCAAGGCATTCAGGGGCCAACAGGTCCCGCTGGAGCAGTAGGCGCTACAGGTCCTACTGGTCCAAGAGGCGTTTCAGGTCCTAGTGGTACATCTGGAAGTTTGGGAGCCACAGGTCCTAGAGGCGCTACAGGTCCAACTGGTACAAGAGGCGAGGCTGGTCCTATTGGTCCAACTGGTGCGACGGGTGTGCAGGGCTTAACTGGCCCAACAGGTCCACAGGGAACCTCAATTAAATTTAAAGGAAGCGTTGCTACTACAGCTCAACTTCCATCATCAAGCAACAGTGTTAACGATGCTTACATAGTTGACTCTGATGAAAATCTTTATGTTTGGAACGGAACTACTTGGGTTGACGTTGGACAAATTGTTGGACCAAGAGGAGCGACAGGAGCAACAGGTGCAGCAAGTACAGTTACTGGACCTACGGGTCCTACAGGAAGCACAGGATTACAAGGACCAACTGGACCAACTGGAGCAGCAAGCACAGTAACTGGTCCTACAGGACCAACTGGAGCAGCAAGCACAGTAACTGGTCCTACAGGACCTGACGGTAAAGTTGGATTAACAGGTAGCACTGGTCCAACTGGACCAATAGGTGCTGCATCAACTGTTACAGGTCCAACTGGGCCTGACGGTAAAATTGGTCCAACGGGACCAACTGGTGCTGCATCAACTGTTACAGGACCTACAGGAGCTACGGGAGCAACAGGTGCCACTGGCCCAACTGGTGCTGCATCAACTGTTCAAGGACCTACTGGAAGTACAGGCCCAACTGGTGCTACTGGTGCTGGTTATGCGTCAGTCTCATCTACATCCTCAGTATTAATTGGTACTGGAACAAAAACATTTACTTTAAATACTTCTACAAGCGCATTTGGTACGGGTGATCGAATTCGTATGGCGTACACAACTA
>Ga0114969_10001320_pt1 | contig 21039 bp, 14 predicted proteins | sample M_130807_MF_Meta_FD_87316 | JGI IMG/M metagenome (GOLD analysis project Ga0114969, IMG submission 87316) | Freshwater microbial communities from Lake Montjoie, Canada to study carbon cycling - M_130807_MF_MetaG | ecosystem: Environmental > Aquatic > Freshwater > Lake | place: Lake Montjoie...
AGAACTACTGCGTCGCCTCACTTTGGCTCGTGAAGCACGGGCCAATCTGCCAAATCGAATGAAGGCTCTGGAAGAACTTTCAGAGGTCCGTATTCCGATTCCCGATCGGGCTGGTGCTGCGGCTGAAGTATTTACATTGGCCGCCGAACTCGGTGTCAATATCCCGAACTTTGAAGTGGTGCATTCTGTCGAAGGCGATCGGGGCATCGCAGTTGTACTTGTTGAAACGTCAGTTGTCGAACTCTTCCGCGGTGGATTGATGGCGCGCGGTTTTCGGCCGGCTGTCCAGCGATTGGCTGAATAGGCAATGACCCTGATTCTTGATACTGCATCACAGCCGTTGAAGGCCGTGATTTCAGTTCCTGGATCGAAAAGTATTGCGAACCGTGGCCTCATCTGTGCGGCATTAGCCGATGGAACGACAACACTGAGCAATCTTGCATCGGGCGATGACACGGCAGCGATGATTGACTGTCTGCGAGCACTACGCATCGAGATCAAAGTTGAGGGCACAACTGCAACGATCACAGGTTCGGCGGGCCGTCCTCAAGGTGGGGCCGAATTGAATGCGCGGCTTGCGGGAACGACGTCTCGATTTATGACGGCACTTGCTGCATTGTCGGCTGTGCCTTCGTTAATCACCGGTGACGCTCCACTGCGTCACCGACCAATGAAGCCGTTACATGATGCGCTGATGCAACTTGGTGCCCAGGTGAAGTCGGTTGATCAATCTGGACATCTGCCGGTGTGGGTCTCGGGTGATGCACTTGATGGTGGGACGGTTTCGATTCCTGGTGACACCAGTAGTCAATACGTGTCGGCTTTGATGATGATTGGTCCGTATTTGCCCGCAGGTATACGACTGCAATTGACTTCACCATTGGTGTCGCGTCCGTATGTGGCCATTACTGCGTCGGTCATGAGTTCATTTGGTGCCACCGGTATTGCAATCGGTGATCACACAATTGGTGTTGAACCAAGTGCCTATGCTGGCACCAGTTACAGCATTGAAGCCGATGCGTCGTCGGCTTCATATCCGTTGGCGGCTGCCGCGATTGCTGGTGGATCAGTGAAGGTTCTTGGTGTCGGTCGACCTGCACTGCAAGGTGACGCTGCGTTTGTGGATCTACTCGAGGCGATGGGGTGCACGATACGGGTGTCTGAAGATTCGCTTGAAGTTGAGTCGTCGGGGGTTTTGCGCGGAGTCGAGATCAACATGGCCGATATGTCAGATTTAGTGCCAACTTTGGCGGTCGTCGCGGTATTCGCTGATTCACCGACGCGAATAACTGGTGTCGGATTTATTCGGCGAAAAGAAAGTGATCGCATTGGTGATTTAGTGAATGGTCTAAAAAAAATTGGTTGTGACGCGGTCGAAGAAGAAGATGGTGTCTTGATTCGTCCAGTCGACATCAAGCAACTGCATGGTGCTGAATTGTCAACACATGATGATCACCGTTTGGCAATGGCGTGGTCTTTGCTGGCTTTGCGCGTCTCTGGGATCTCGATTGATGAACCTGAGGTCGTGAGTAAGAGTTGGCCCGAGTGGTGGGACGTGCGATCCACTTTGTTGAACGTCTCGGCGAACTAAAGTTGTGTTGATATGAATTCTCCGAGCATTCAACCTGACGGTCATTCTGGGGAGAGCGCAGTTCGGGTTGCTGCCTTTGACGTCGATCACACCTTGACCAATAAGGACTGCGTGGTTCCATTTTTACGTGAAGTGGCTGGTTGGCGATTGTATGTTGGTCTCGTGTGGCGGGTTTTGCCATTGATTCGAGCGCTCTTTGCTCGCGATCGTGACCAGGTGAAAGCAGTTGCCACAAGAGCCGCACTGGCGGGACGGTCGGTTGAACAGGTTGATGCCACAGCCCGCGGATTTGCCTCACGAGCTTTTCCGGCTTGGTTGCGCGATGACACTGTGAAGCGTTTGCACTGGCATCATTCGCAGGGTCACAAGGTGGTTCTGGTATCGGCTTCGTACAGCTTGTATCTCAAATATCTCGGTAAGTTGCTCGGTTGCGATGCAGTGATGGGCACTGAATGCGAAACAAATTCGGGTGCGCAGTTCACGGGATCACTCGTCGGAGCGAACTGTCGCGGTCCCGAGAAAGAACGCCGCCTACGTGAATGGCTTGATGGTGAAGGATTCGGTTCGTATGTGTTGTACGCCTATGGCGATTCTGCGGGCGATGACCAAATGTTGGCGATGGCCGATCATGCGTTTCGAATTACAAAAGAGTGTGTCGCCGAAGTGCCAGAATTGAGCGCAGTATGACAATGCCACCATTGCTGGAAGAAGCCCGTCCAAAACAGTGGGCGAAAAACATTTTGGTGTTTGCTGCACCTGGGGCGGCCGGTGTCTTAAATGAGTGGGGCAGTTTGTGGCGCACCCTGCTCTGTTTCGTTGCGCTGTCTTTGACAGCAAGTGGAACCTATTTCTGGAATGACATTCTGGATGTTGAAGCCGATCGGGTTCATCCGACGAAGTGCCGCCGACCGATCGCCGCTGGATTAGTCAGTATCAATACGGCTCGGACCGTCGGCACATTGTTGTTGGTCTCTGGGATTACCGTTGGCTTTATTCCTGATTGGCGCAGTGGTGTCGCGGTCACTGTGTACGCGGTTTTGACGGTGAGCTATTCAACGGTATTGAAACATCAGCCAGTTTTAGACCTGTTGGCAGTTGCTGGTGGGTTCGTGGTTCGAGCGATCGCTGGTGCAGAGGCCTCGTCAGTTGAAATGTCTTCGTGGTTTTTGTTATGTGCAAGTTTCGGGGCACTGTTTATTGTGACAGGAAAGCGTTACGCCGAGATGAAAGAACTTGGTGAAGGTAATGGGTCAACTCGTTCAACGTTGATGGCTTATAGCTTGGATTATCTACGAATGGTTTTAGTTGTCAGTCTTGGATCTACCTTGGTCGCTTATTGCATGTGGGCCTTTGCGACAAAAGAAATTGCTGGATCATCGTGGCCTTCGTATGAGTTGTCCATCATCCCGATGTTGGCAGCGCTCATGCGCTACTTATTGGCTCTTGAACAAGGTCGCGGAGGTGCTCCTGAAGAGGTATTTGCATCCGACCGCACATTGCAGGTTTTGGGCCTGATTTGGGTGATTATTTTCGGATTAGGCGTATACGTCGGCTGATCTTGCCCGAGTGCTCAGTTGATTTTCGGCTCACTGAGTAAGATTTGCCTGCTCATGGAAACCGACTTCACAACTTCGCGCCTCACTGGATGGGGACGTACCTCGCCGAGTTCTGCTCGAACAGCCGAGGTGTCCCGTGGAGATGTCGCCGCATTTATTAAGGACTCGAATCGACGCGGCGTTTTAATGCGTGGTTTGGGACGTTCGTACGGAGACGCCGCACAGAATGCTGGCGGAGTAGTGCTGACATTAAAAGGTTCTGCACATGAGGCGGTCCTTGATGTCGGGGCAGGCACCTTAACTGCTGGTGCAGGTGTGAGTTTGCACGACTTGTTGAAGGTCATTGTGCCGAGAGGTTTTTTCGTTCCGGTGACTCCCGGAACTCGGTTCGTCACAGTTGGTGGAGCAGTTGCTTCAGATATTCACGGCAAGAATCACCATGTCGAGGGAAGTTTCGGAAATCACGTTCGACGCCTGACCTTGATGTTGGCTGATGGAACCGTTCACGAGATTGGTCCCGAACAAAATCCAACGTTGTTTTGGGCAACTGTTGGTGGAATGGGTTTGACCGGGGTCATCCTCGATGCGACCTTCGCGCTCATTCCTATTGAAACCAGTTTGTGCACTGTGAATACCATTCGCTGCCGCAATATAGATGTGCTGATTGAAGAAATGTCTCACGGTGATGATGATCACCGCTATTCAGTTGCATGGGCAGATTTATTGGCAACTGGTTCTCGACTAGGTCGCAGTGTTCTGTGGCGCGGAGATCATACGAAACTAAATGAGCTTTCAAGCAAGGATGCAGTGAACGCATTGCGGTACGAGCCTCGACATTTGGCAACTGTGCCACCTGTCGTGCCTTCATTTGGATTTGTGAACAAACTGTCGTCCACTGTGTTTAATGAACTGTGGTTTCGTAAAGAACCTCGTCGAAAAGAAGGCGGCCATAAATCAATACCGTCGTATTTCCATCCACTTGATGCCATTGGTTCGTGGAATCGTTTATACGGTGCTGGCGGATTTTTGCAGTATCAGTTTGCGCTACCTTTTGGTCGCGAAGACGAATTGCGGAAGATCATTGAAAAGGTTGCCATTTCAAAAACTGCGAGTCCACTGGTCGTTTTAAAACGTTTCGGTGCCTCAAATCCTGCTCCGTTAAGTTTTCCGATGCCGGGTTGGACGCTGACGGTAGACATTCCCGCTCGCGCCGAAGGACTCGGCGTTCTATTGCATTCAATTGACGAATTGGTGATGCAATCTGGTGGACGGCACTACCTGGCCAAGGATGCCCATACAACTCCGTTGGCGATACGTCAGGGTTATCCACGTCTCGACGAGTGGAAACAGATTCAGCAATCGGTTGATCCCGATCGCAGATGGCAAAGCGATTTAGCTCGTCGACTCGAACTGATTTAGTGATTAGTTAACGACTCAAAGGAAAAGTTATGGAAAACGCTGTTGGCGAAGTGCAAAATATATTGGTCCTAGGTGGTCGAAGCGAAATCGGAGTCGCGATTGCACGCGAACTCTTAACGCCTTCAACCCAACGGGTGATGCTCGCTTGTCGTCAGCCTGGTGAGTCACGAGAGGTTGAAGCGTCGTTGGCCCGCAATGGATTGCGCGTTGAATCGGTGAGCTTTGATGCGGCTGATACTGCCTCGCATGCCGAGTTCGTCGACCACGTTGTTGAGAGTTCTGGTGACCTTGATGTAGTCATTCTGGCTTTTGGAATTTTGGGCAGTCAAGAACAATGCGATGACGATGCTCAGTCGGCTGTCAAGATTGCTCACACCAATTACACGGGTGCGGTGTCAATAGCGATGGAAGTAGCCAAACGTTTTCGTCAGCAGGGCCATGGACGATTGATTATCTTGTCTAGCGTTGCCGGAGAACGTGCGCGTAAAGCCAATTATGTCTATGGCTCAACAAAAGCTGGGCTTGACGCATTTGCTCAGGGTCTTTCTGATGCCATGGTCGGTACGGGTGCGAGCGTCTTAATAGTTCGTCCTGGTTTTGTACATTCGGCAATGACCACGGGTATGAAGGCGGCTCCATTTTCGACGACCCCCGACGTGGTCGCCAAGTTGACTGTCAAAGGTTTGCGAGAAGGCAAGCGAATCGTGTGGACACCTGGCATTTTGCGCTGGGTCTTTTTGGTGATGCGTCACTTGCCCATTGCTATTTGGCGACGCTTGCCGATGGGCTAAAAGGCCCCACCTCGAGTATCGAAGTGTCTATCCCGGCGTACTTGGCATTGAAGTCGCCATTGCATGTAGGAGTACACGTTCCATCGGGGCGTGGTGGAACCGGGACTCGTACCTCGACTGCGTAGTCATACTGAGGTTCATAGGGGGCGTCGTACGGACCAATACCGTCGCCTTGTGAACACTTTTGGTACAACCGAACGAGATCGTGTTGATACGAATCGCGCAGGCAGAAATTGTCTTCAACAATTTGGTTGGAAACATCGGATCCGAAGGCCACTGACTCATTGGGTTCGATCCAGCCCGACCAGAAGCGCGTGAGTACGAGCCAATCGGCGCTGGCAACGTCGTCGGCTAAGCGAGAACCAGCTTTGTCGGCGAGGCCAGGATCCATTTCAATGAAGTATGTCGCTGGCGTGAGGTCGGGGAACAAGTGGTAAATAAACGCATCGCTATACGACGTGTTGCGCAAGTCGACTGGTCCAACTAAGAGTCGTTCGCCAGCATGCGAAAGTTTGTCAAGATCGACCACGACTTCTTGAGTTGCTAAATACGGGCGGGTATCACCGAGATAAAAGTAACGATCGCCACGCGTCACTTGCATCACTTCGGTTTTACCGGTGACACTGCGCCAAGCGAGATCGGTGTATGTGCGCAGAGTGTAAAAAGGGCAGACCAGCAAAATAAGAATTATTAATGTCGTCGATGCGGTCAAGGCGCGTACGGTCGGATGTACGCGACGATTACGTTGGCCGATGACTTCATAGAGGGCGATAAGTAGCAGCGGCCATGAAATACACGACACCCATAACAAGTGCGCACTGTCAGGGCGTTGCAGTGCCTGAGGCAACAGGCCAATTCCGAACAAACCGGCGACAAAAAGCGTGGTGAATCGGGGAGAGTCGTTGATGAATGAAATTTTGCGTTGGCGTCGAGCGACAACCGTGACAAATATGGCCACAACTGGCAACATGAAAAACCAGATGAAAAGTTGTCGAGGTGCCGACAGCGAAGGCAAACCCCACCACGGAGCGAACTTTTCACTGATCACCTGCAATGCGCCCTGGAGATAATGCCAACTAGGTGGACGTGGTAACTCTCGACCTGGCCGTAAATGTATGACTGGGTCGAGAAGGACACCACGAATCATCGCTGACGGACCAGCTTGAATGAGATGAATCCAGACTGATGTCAAGCCAAGCACAAGCCCGCTGGCACATTGCACGAGTATGCGACGTGGTCGCTTCCATAATGTCCAGGCCAATACAAGGATGAGAGCCAGAGCCAGATCGGGACGGAAGGTGAGAGCAAGACCGGCGAGTAATCCTGCAATGATCCAAGTGTTGCGTGAGTTGATTTGTTGAGCGGTTTGATGCACGGCGCGAATCACAAAGATCACTGACCACAGGGCAATGCCGACTCCACCACTCCATGCCAATGCTTGCAGCCCGATTGGTGTGAAGACAAAAACGAGGGAAAACAGACCGACCAAAGTGGAGAGTTTTTTACCCCATGGCCGACAGAGAACCATCAGACCAACGACGATGAGAAGGTGTTGTAGTAGTCCAAAAGCGCGCTCCGATGTCAGATTGACGCCAAAGACCCGCATCCACAATGACAAGAGATGTAATGAGCCTGGTCCGTACAGGTGCAAGAAATCGATATTGGCAATATCGCCCTTCATAACTCGTTCGGGGAAGACCAGCATGAAGCCTTCCTCCATTGATGAGCCAATTGCTCGAAAGAGGGCAGGTAGTGCCAACGCAATTGCTGAACCGACAATCGCAATCGAGGCCCATGTCGATAACGCGTCACGATGAAAGGCTCGTTTGATGTTGAAGGTTCCGCCATGTACAAATGGGTTGTCATTGGGCTGGGGAGAAGAATCAAGATGCCGGTCTGACATTGCAAACTTTTTTCGAATTCGAGCGAGTAACGGAAAAGTGCCGACGGCTGCAAGTACACAGAGCGCTGGTTCGGCAGGTACTCGAAAGCGCGTCGTGCCGTATGCATACATTGCAGTCAACGTGACATTGATAAACAGCGCGCCGAGGGGAAGCAAGCCGGCTCGTCGTTTGCGGATGAGGTATGCGCCGTAAATAGCCGCTACAGCAAGGCCGTAGTACATGAACAGCCCAGCCCGAGCGGCGTTTTTATTGCGACCTTCAATAGGTGCAAATTCGGTATTTTGCCATGGACGGAAAAGTTCCCATTGGCGGCCGACGCGGGCCGCGATGACCTTAGGTAGGTCGCCCATATGATCTTTTGCGTAGTTAAAACCTTTCTCACGCCAGAACAGAGATTTTTGGGCTTCGTCACCTGTTCCATCAATTCCTTCGCGACGCAACTGTTCTTGGCAATCGAATAACCAAAAGCCCAGAAATTTTCCAGAGTAAGCCTCATCGCAGTTCGCGTAAACGAATAATTCATTTCCGTTCGTTGAAAGCGGAACAACCTCTTCAAATGAACGGGTGTTTCTGATGAACCACGGGGCGAGCACGATGAGACACGCCAACGCAGCGATAGCAATGTTCTTCGCACGAGTACGCAGGGAAAGTTCGCGACGGAGAAATATCCATGGAGCGATCAAGAGAACTGTGAGCAATAATCCCTCGCCGCGTGCAAGTGCTGCAAGGGCAATGAGTGCACCCATCGCGACGGCCCAACGATATTGAGACGACTTCTGTTGTGAATCTTTCCATCGGTACGCCGAGTAGACGGCGGCGGTTGTGCATAAAGCCATGAGGCCTTCGGGGAACATCACACCATCAACCAGCCAAAAGTTGGGGTAGATCGACGCGAAGAACATTGCGAGCAAAGCAATGGGATTGCGATGTTTTTGCGGGGCGACTCGTCGTGCAACTAAGCCAACAAAGGCGACGACTCCGGTTCCGATGAGTAGCGACAAAAACTTGTGATCAAAATATGTTGTGCCACCAAGTCGTGAACTGATGGATAACACCAGGGGATATAGCGGACCATGTAGCGCGCTTGCTCGCCATTGTTGATATGCGATGAAGTTCAGTGGTTCGGGAAAGCCGTGACCGGTGGCGAGCAAATTCGCCGTTGAGTGGTAGAAGAGCGGATCTCCGCCATCTGTGCGGGTCGGAGCGACAACGAGCAAAGTTCCAAGTCGAACAATGAGTGCCATGGCAAGCAGACCAAGATACGCCGTGCGAAATCGCGGGATGACGAACTTATTCTTAGCGATGATGTTGGTGATCATCCAAATACCGATGACAAGCAGTAATCCCAACGCGGCAGAAGTGCAAGCTGACCATATGAAGCTGGTGATTTGTGGACCAACCAGAGTTTCTACGTTGCCATCAGTATTGAGGATGACTCGCTCGACATGTTGGCGAGTGATGAGATCGACCGAGATTCGAGAGAACAGAAAGAAGCCAGGCGCAAGGTATGCAAGAACAGAAATCGCTCGGTAAGAAAAGTTTGACGAGAGCAGCGGTTGGGTGTGGTCGACATCTGTTGACGTTCGGCCGCGAATGGTCGTGACGACGAGCGCTACGAATGCGATGAAAATCGAAAAACCGACGGCCGGTCCGACGAAAAGTTGGCTGTGGCGAAAGAGAAGTGCAGCTGCAACGAGGCGGCGGGGAGTGACCTCGAGTTGAGGTTGGGTGACAAGTGCGCCAAGCAAAACTGTCCACCACGAGACATACGTGAGAGACGCGATTGTTGCTATGCGGCGGCGGGTAGAAGGGCTGGGGCAGAAATACTCAAGACTTGACTGGCCAATAAGAAACAGAGGGAAGATAGCTGCGACACAAAAAATGATGTCCAGCCAATGATGTTGCGAGCTACCTTCATTGAGCCGAGCAACCATGACGCATAGTCGAATGAAGCCAACAACTCCAAGGAAAGCGGCGGGGCGCCGAATAGACGAGTAAATGGCGGACGGACTGATTGCTCAATGTTAGACAGTGCCAGAGGTTGGCTCGGGGAGTTCGGCCGATGAAGTTGGATACTGATGACTGGGCCGTTGGAATGACCTGAAATTGGCTGATCGGATGGTACTTTCGTGATGTCGTGAATAACTCTCGTAGTCCTTTTCTTGCCTCGGCGCGACCGCGTTGGAGGCTGGTTGTAACGCTATTTGTGGCGTTGGCTGCCGTCATGTACTGGTGGTGGCCCGGAATCGTCGGGGCGGGAGACCCCGCATCAGTACCATCAGTGCTCGTCGTTGGGAATGGCGATCTGAAAGACGCCCGAACGGTGGTGAGCCGGCGCTTGATTGAAGAGGGTCTTACAGTGGCTTGGGTGGATGCGCCTGAATCGTGGTGCGATGTGCCAGGTGTGTTGGAGAGCGCTGATGTTCAACCAAAGCTTGGAATCGTCATATCGTTGAATTCGCCGGATTCATTTGAATCGTGTGATGTGGCTTCAGATGTCGCGGCTCAAAATGTCATTGATGCGTTACAAAGATTTGACTCAGATTATTCTGTAGTCGTCACCGGGTTATCAGTTGCAGTAGATCCGATAGTTGTCGCCTTGGAAAAACTCGATGTGCGGGTCGTTGATCCATCGAGCCTATTGGCAGGCGTTGATGAGCATGTCAACTGTTTGTGGTGGGACGACTGTCTGCCCGATGAGAATGGCATTGGTTACGTGATTGTCCGTGACGCAAACGGGTTGACCATCGCTGGTCAACAACGAGTTGCCCGAATCATCGTGGCGAAAGTTTTGTGATGACCGACTTGACGGTGCCTGAGATGGCGTCAACCATGTTGAGTCACGGGGTCAGGCGTATTCATGTCTTGGCCTGGCGCGACTTTGATGACGATGAAGCAGGTGGATCTGAAGATCATGCCCATGAGTTCATGACGCGTTGGCAACAAGCCGGGCTATCTGTGTTGCATCGAACTTCACACGCCGCCGGTCAACCGTCCTCGGCAGTGAGAAGTGGCTATGACGTGATTCGCCGTGGTGGCCGGATGTTGGTCTTCCCGCGAACCATGGCGAGCGAAATCTTTGGGCGTATGGGCACATATGACGCTCTTGTTGAAATTTGGAATGGTGTTCCGTGGATGTCGCCACTGTGGTGTCGGCGTCCACGTATTTTGATCCTGCATCATGTGCACGGTCCGATGTGGAATCAGATGTTCTCTCCGCCACTTGCGGCAATTGGTCGGGGATTGGAAACGAAGTTTGCTCCGCCGTTTTATCGACGAACTCCAACTGTTACCACCTCGGATGACACTCGCGAAGAACTGATTCACTTGGGTTGGAAACCAGAACTCGTTACAACTGGTCCAGTAGGAGTTGATGAATTTTTCTCAGCTGGTGGTGTCAAGACGCGTCACCCATCGGTGTTGGCAGTCGGGCGTCAGGCACCGGTGAAGCGTTTTATTGAACTCATGGAACAGGTGCAGTACACGCGCCAATTTGTTGAAGGAACCACTTTGACTTTGATTGGAGATGGTCCAGATCGAACAAAAATTTCTGACTGGATTGATCGAAATGATGCCCATGGGTGGGTGACATTGCTCGGTCGAGTGACCAGAGAAGAACTCCGTGATCGTTATCGTCAGGCTTGGGTGATTGCGAGCGCGTCGTTGGCAGAAGGTTGGGGATTGGTTCTCACCGAAGCGGCGGGTTGCGGTACTCCCGCTGTCGCTACTGATATCAGTGGTCATCGTTGTTCGGTCCTTGACGGACAGACCGGGGTATTGGCTCCGCTCGAGAATCTTGGTCGTGTTCTCGCGGACGTATTGCTTGATGATTCGCTTCGTGCGAAGTTGTCATTGCAAGCTGAACTGCGTGCGCGAACATTGACCTGGGATGCTCTGGCGGCAGGGGTATTGCATCCCTTGTACCAACAAGTCCTGAATCGGCCAATAGCGAGAAACGCGACATGAAGTATTCGCTGAAGAAACTGCTGGCCACGCCCCGTCGTTCAATGTGGTTTTTCGTTGTTGTCGTTTCGTTGTTGGCGGTCACGCCGATCATTGTTGCTGTCGTTGCGTTGTTGAGTGGAGACGTTTGGTTTCCGGCCGGCGATATGGCTCAAGCCGAATTACACATGCGCGGATTCTTCAGCAATCCACCTCTGGTGGGAGCCGCCGGGCGAATTGTGAGCGATACGGGATTTCAAGGTTCCCACCCAGGACCTGGACTATGGGTTGCGATGCTGCCGGTTTATCTAATAGGTGGACGAAGCAGCCATGCTCTCTTGGCTGCAGCGGCCAGCGTGCATATTGTCTCTGTTGTTCTAGCGGTTCGTTTGGCATTCCATCGAGGCGGGCGGCTTTTGGCCGTGTTGACTGCAGTGGCATCTCTGATAGTGATTCGTGCTTCTGGTCCAGATTTCATGGTTGAACCCTGGAATCCGTGGTTGGCAATCTTGCCATTTGCTGTCTTTGTATTTTTGATCGGTGAAGTTGTTGCGCCGATAGCAAGTGCGAAACATAAAAAGCTTTCGTTGATCGCTGCAGTCATTGTTGGTAGTTATTGTCTGCAATGCCACGCTGGTTATGCGGTTTTGGTTGTTGGTGCCTTGCTGGCTTCGATTGTGGTGTGGGTGCGTGATGAATGCCGTACTACAGAATCAAAGTTTTTAGGTGTCTCAAAATCGTGGTCGAAAATTCGAAGCGGTGTATTACTTGGTTCGTTTGCAATGCTTGTCGTGTGGGTGCCAGTGTTTATTGATCAGTGGCGTCGATCGCCTGGCAATCTCTCCATACTTTGGGAACATTTTGTAACACCATCTGAGCCGACGATGAGTTTGAGCATGGCAGTGCGAGTAATCGCAACCCAGTTCAATCTCTTTGGCCTGTGGCTATCGGGTCCGGGTTCTGATGCGCCTGCTGAAGGTTGGGCGCGTTACATCGGATGCATATTGCTCATCGTTTTGTGGGCATGGGCTACATGGAGAGTAAAGCAAATAAAACAAGCGGCGATGCTGCGCTGGCAGTTGATGATGGCTGGTTTTGTGCTCCTCGGCTCATTTTCAATTTTGCGAATTTTCGGTCCTTATTACGAGTACACAGTACGTTGGATCTGGATTCTTTCAGCGTTGACGTCGATCACTTCCATTTTTTTTCTGGTCAGGACATATCAAGTTTTGGAGAGATTGCGCAGATTGCGCGTATCAATGCGAACTTTGGTTGCTGGCACAGCGGTGCTGGTGTCGGGTCTGTTGATAATGAGTTCTGTGCAAACCGCCGATCGAGTCAAGCTTCCGGGCAGGACTGAGTCGCGTATTTTGGCCGACCTCATTCCAAAAGTCGTTCCGAAATTGCATCGGGATGAAAAATACTTATTGAGGATGTACGACCCGTACACCTTGAATGCAACAGGCTTCGGATCAGTACTTGAACTTGAACGTCAAGGATTTGATATTGGAGTTGAATCGTTCCAAGCTGCTGCCGCACTTCCGCATCGCGTGCGGTTCGAAGATCAAGTCGATCAAATACTTTGGGTTGTCGTTGGCCCTGCGATCAAGAGTGCCGATGCCGATCCAGCGTTAACAAAACTTGGCGAGTCGAATCCGCGATCGGCATCCGAAGAATTGCTGGCGCAAAAACTGTTGTCAGATATTGCACAAATGCTGACAGATGCCGGACGCGGAGAATTGGTCTCTACTTTAGAAACGCCCGGGGCCTCGTTGATATTCGCCGAACCTCCGCTACCAGACAACATAGCGACGGTCGTTCGGCAATTGATTTCTTTGGGTCAACCCGTTGCAATGTACTCAGTGGCGCCTGGCGTGCCAGTTGAATCACTAAAGTAGTGATTCGTGCTTGTTGCTATTGTTCTGCCCACCTATAACGAAAGCGAAAATATCGCTCGTTTGCTGACGCAACTGCGGCAGGTATTGCCCGATAGTCGCTTGTTTGTGGTTGACGACAACAGCCCTGACGGAACTGGCGATATTGCCGAGCGATGTGCGGTTGAACTTGGCGGAATTGAAGTCTTGCACCGACCCGGCAAGGAAGGTCTCGGTAGTGCTTATCGGCAGGGGTTTTCCCATGTGATCGCGCGGGGAGTTGACGTCGTTGTCTCGATGGACGTCGATTTCTCCCACGACCCATTGGTCATTCCTTCAATGCTGGCAGCAATTGAATCTGGTTCAGATGCAGTCATTGGTTCACGCTATGTGAACGGTGGTGGCACTAAGAATTGGCCGATACATCGCCGATTATTGTCACGTTGGGGCAATTTATACACTGCCGCAGTGCTCGGTGTGAAAGTTCGCGACTGCACCTCAGGGTTTCGTGCATACCGAGCGTCGGCGTTGGCTGGAATAGCTCCCGAGACAACCAAAGCCGAGGGTTATGCATTTCTTTCAGAACTAGTTGTTCGACTGTCGCGTCGCAGCATGAAGATCAGTGAAGTTCCGATCCTTTTTGTTGATCGCGAAAATGGAACGTCAAAGATGTCCGGACGAATCATTGCTGAGTCGATGTTGCTCGTGACCCGATGGGGACTTGCACATCGCTGGAACCAGGTCAAAGGTTTTCTAAATACAAAAATCCGGGCGAAAATTCGCGATCGAAAGAACTAACGCTTTATTAGTGGTCCGAGTTTGTCGCCTACTTTTGAGTAGCGCACAATGCAGTAAACCGCACGGACGCCATCTCGCCAGCCGATTTTCTTGCCTTCGTCATAAGTTCGACCCGAATACGAAATCCCGACCTCGAAAATTCGTACTCGTGACTTAGCAAGCTTCGCCGTAATTTCGGGTTCAAATCCGAATCGTTCTTCTTCAATGTTGATCGATTGGATGACTTCACGTCGAAAACATTTGTAACAAGTTTCCATGTCAGTGAGGTTGAGGTCGGTAAACATATTGGACATCAAGGTCAAGAATTTATTGCCAAGGCTGTGCCAGAAATACAAAACTCGATGAGGGCGTCCACTTAAAAAGCGTGAACCAAAAACGACATCTGCTCGATCGTCAAGCAATGGCTCCAGCACGAGCGGGTATTCCGACGGATCGTATTCAAGGTCGGCGTCTTGCACGATGACAAATTCGGATGTGGCGTGTTTAAAGCCGGTACGAAGAGCGGCCCCCTTGCCTTTGTTGACTTCGTGGAGTACAACGCGCACCTTCTCATTGTCAATGCTCTCCAAAATCTCACGGGACCGATCTTTGGATCCATCATCAACGACGATGATCTCGGCGACCCATTTTGAAGCAAGGACCAAATTAATGAGTGATTGAATCGTTGCTTCTTCGTTGTAGCACGGGATAACCACGCTGAGGCAGGGACGAACTTTGGTAGTCACAACGGGGAAACTCTAGCGGTTGGGTTGGCAGGTTCATTCTGATTGGGGCGGGCAGTCATCCAAGTTGACAGCGAAATGAGGACAATTCCGAGCAAAACGGGGCGATGTGAACGACGAAAGACCGAGGGCCAGCCAAAACTCGGGGCTGCACCGGTACGGATTTGTTGGGCGATGAGGAACAACATCCCGAGCGTGATCAAGGTGATCCCTATTTTCGGTAAGCGTTTCGCGGTGAACGAAATAGCGGTGAGTGACCCAGCTAGAAGTCCGTAAAGCGGCGAGATGGTGAGTGCGCCTAGGCCGACGGCACACGCGATGATTGCGAGTCGAGACAAGGCAACTGTCGGAAGTGTGCCCACTATTGAATCGGTGCGAAGTTTGCGACCTCGTATTTTTGGAACACTGAGAATGATCAAGCAGATCAGTAAGCCGATCAGCGTGACGGTGATGCCGAGCCACATTCGAAGTTGGGGGGTCCAGTTGGTCTCAAACTGGGTGCCATCTTGAGTATCTGGCAGGTGCCACAGCAAACGTCCGCCAGCACTGGCAATAGGTGCGTTGAGAGTTTGGCCTGACAATGATCCTTCCCAGCCAATATTCCAACCGTCGTTCAATTCAAGCCAGCAACCAGAAGTACACGAAGTGATGGAAGTGGTTCGGTTAGTGCGTGATTGGGTGATCGGCACGACTTGAGATGGATCGGGATTTTTGGCAAGGTCTGAACGTAAAACAATGCGATCTATGGTGACTGATGAATCGAGTGACGTCTGCAGAATCCGATCGCCTGGTTCTAAGAAAAGACTTTCGCAACCTTCAATGGTGATGGTATTGCTGAGAGACTGGCTAATTCGTACAGAAATCTTCTGATAATCAAGTTGCACAAGATCATCACGACATTGATCATCGGCGATGATTTCTGCAGAACTTGTTGCTTGTGCAGTCAAAGTGAAATTGTCGTCGTGGGCGACAAAGAAGGTCCGGTTGATTGACAACTCGGGATCTTGACGAAAGGTCTTGTATTCATCGGCTTGTAGCCGAGTAAACGAATACGAGATTGGTGTTGAGGCATCGGCAACTGCGGCGGCATCACGTGGAACCATGATCACTTCGGGCTGTTGAGAGGATGCCGGCAGTATTTCGGCCCATCCCACCGGAAGTTGGTCGTCTCCCTCGGTGACTCCGTCAATTCTGAGGCGAACTGTATTTCCTGGCTGAGCGAGTTCAATCGTTGTTACTGATGCGCTCGGGTCAATGACATGATTGGCCCATGGCGAGCCATTAACACTGACCGACATCGAGACGATCTGACGTTGTTCGGTCAAGAATTGAGCGGGGACCAGTTCAAGGTGATCAATTTCGGAAAAACCAAGATTGCTTGTATATGTCAAGACCTGCCCAATCGGATTAATGCCCCAACCGACCGACCACGAAGTATCAACATTTCCATCGTTGGCGTTCGTCGCGCGATACTCGGGCAAGTACGACAGCAGTGCGCCGTAAGCCGTTGCTGACATGGAGGTTCCGGAATTGTTCTCGGCAATTGATTGCGTCTCAGTGCGATCTGCTGCCAATGGGAAGACCGGCAATCGATTATCAAATGCATCTAAGGAATCGACAACTTCACTTGTTCCTTCGGTTGCTCCCCACACCTCTTGCGATCCCCGCCACTGGTGAGCACGTTTGCGATTGCTGTCGGTCACAATGACTTCAGGGGCACTTGCCACGGCCTCAGTCAAGGCTACGGAATCAAGGGCAGCCGATGCCAGAACCGTACTCTGACCATCAATTAATCCTGCAGTAGCAATATCAACGAGTCCGGTGCCATCACCCGAAACAACGACTGGGTTGTTGGTGATTCGAGCACCAGCGGGCGCGTCGCTCACTTCATACAGAGAAATTTCAGGTAAAGCTGTTGGTGGAAAATCTTGTAGATCGTTGGTCTCGAAATGAGAGGCCAGATTGATGGATGGCTCACCAAAGTCTCCGATGGGTGTGAGTCCAGGAGCTGAAGCAATAAGTGCTGCCGATCGTTCAGGGCGATGTACGCCAAATCGCTCGTATTGATACGAATTCACCACCATGACAGTGTCCGCGCCAAGTAGGCGAGCAATGGGGGCGATGCTGTTCGCATCAGCGGTGCCATTTTGAAACGAACCGTCAAGTGCATACAGCAAATCCATAAAAGGAGCGCTTCCTAAAGGCAGCCAATCTCGAGTGATCAAAGGCTTCTTGGTGATGCCAGGGAGAATTGGGTCGACGGGGTAACCCCAGCGATAAGCCGCCGATTCGATGCCAGGAAGAATCAACACCGACCCGGTATGTCCCTCATCAAATCGTGTGTCCAGGAGAGCGGCAGCTTGTGTCCACGCGGTGGGCAGATTCTCTGGTCGTGAGATGGCGGGGTCGATATAACGTCCACCAAAGAGTGCAGGAACGTTGAGGCATATGAGAAAAACTGCAACGGGCATCGCGAGTAATGAGAAACGAGGTGAGCGAAGCGACAGATACTTCTTTGATCGCTCAACAGTTAGCGCAATTCCGATTGCGAGCGCTAGTGCAATGAGAGGAACGGCTCGTGACGACGAGCGCAAAGCCAAACTGATGGCGCTCTTGGGATGATCGGCAAAGTATGACCAAATTGGTGATGGTGCATCTGATGGATATGCACCGACTGATAAAACAACGCCGATCCCTAGCATCAAACTGAGTGGTCGTTTGAGTTTCTGATTGCTCAGCAAACCGATCAATCCGGCAATGACTAAAACAGCTCCAACGACAATGATCAAAAGATTGTTTTGGTAAGGCGTTGACGCCGAAGTGAGCGCAGTGATTTTGTTGCGGTCGTAAAAAAGCCAATACCCGAGGCCACGAAGTGCTTCGGTTGCAGTTGAAGTGGCTGACGTTGATTGAAGGGCCTCACTGTACGAGAGCACTGGTGCCCCGTATTTGCCTTGCACCGATAAGCCAGCAGCCCACCAAGCACTCATCACTACCGAAATAAGACCAAGAAGACCGGTGATGGACATCGCTCGTCTGAGAGAAATCTTTCGACTACTCCAAGCATCAATTAACCAGATAAGAGGCGCTGGAGCAATCATGAGTAATGCGGTGGCATTGAGCCCACCCGAGGACATGATGACTAAACCAAAGATGGCGAAGTACTTGAACTTGGGCTCGCGGATGATCTTGAGCGTGAGGCCGATGATCCAAGGTAAGAGAGCCCATGGCAGCAAGAGGGCCGAAGTGCGCGAGATGTATGGCAAAACATACGGAGACAGTTGGTATGCGATACCAGCGACGAAGTACGAGGTTGTTGGGAGTTCTAGTAGCTTCGCGAGCCAACGTGCACCGAGACCGGCGATGACGAGCAGTGAACCGAGCCACAGACGATGGGCGATCCAATCGGGGACGTTGAGCCACTCAAAAAAGGCGAACCATGGACCAGTCGGCCACAAGTACCCCACATTTTGGTGAGGCACCCACCCACCTAATTGGCGGGTATCCCATGTCCAGGCGGCGTCGCTCAGCAGTCGGCCAGGATTGAGGTACAAATACAACTTGGTGTCGGCAGGAAGTTTGCCGGGGGCCGAAAGAAGCAGCGGGAAGTATGCAATGAGGGCGATGATGCAGAAGTCGTAGCGACGACGCAGCCAATTGCTCACGGAACCACCGCGTAGGCGCCGTAGAGGGCCGTGAGAGTCGTCAGGCCACACAAAAACAGGCCAACCAGGTAGGGCCACCATTCCTTGCGCTTGGGATGGTCAAGCCACACTGCCGCGGCGATGAAAAGAGGGAAAGCGGTGAAAAGAAAGCGTGGACGCGCTGTCACAGTGGCGGGCAACAACATCAAAGCAATAATGACGACGCTGTAAGCGAGCGCTGGTAATGGAATGTGATGTCTCTTCCAGACCAACCACAATAAAAAGAGTGTCAAGACAAACGAGGCAGCGGTAATGAGGTCTGTTGGTGAAGTGAGCGGTTGCGTGAAAGCTTCAAGAGTTCTTCGGATTGCAGTCAGACCGAAACTCGCACCTTCTTTCCAAGCCTCGCCTTGAACCCTGAACCAGACGCCTGATTCATCGGCGTGATTATTGATCCACAACTGGTAACCAATAAATCCAATAGGCGACAAAAGTGGGGCAATAAAGGGTCGAAGAGATTTGGTCTGCCGCCAGGCCAAGAAAGCGGCAACCGCGCACGCTGCAATGATTGCGATGCCGTTTGGTCGAGTTGTTGTCGCGAGCATTGCAACGGCGCCGGCGAGCAACCATTTTTCTTTTTGCAACAAGAGAAGACATGCGGCTGCAAGAAAAATAAGTAGTGCCTCGCTGTATGCGAAAGACAACACAAAACTTCCAGGGAATAACGCGCACAAAATCATTGCTCGCTTGGCGACAGAAACTCCGAACCATGACCTGGCCAATAAGCCAACCAGAATAATAAAGCAGGCACCTAATACGAAGTTCAGGACGAGAGCAGCAAGGGTATCGCCACCTGGAATAACGGTGTCGAAAATTCGCACGAGGTGCGGGTAGGCGGGGAAGAAAGCAAGGCGTGATTGAGTGTCGTCGTACGTGATGTTCGGAGGAACGAAAGTTGGATAGCCGTATCGAACAATGCGCATGTACCAAATGCCATCCCACGACGTGAGTACATCAAGGATCATCGAACCTGCTGATTTGGGAAGCGATCCAGAACGAGCGTGCGGATCTACTTTGCCTAAGAAACCCCAGACAAGGTGTTCTTTGATTTTGTTTTCGTCGGCTCGAAGTTCGGCTGCAACAATGGCCGCGCCAATCATGATTGCCAAGCGCGAAATGAGATACGCCAAACCCGCATGCTTAAGCGCCGAACGCCACAGGCTGGAATCGTCCTGGTTGGCTATTGGATGAGAGGAGTTGCTCGCGGTGTCAGGCATAGGTATGCGTACAAAGGCGCACATCACGACGCTAACACGGGGCGCTGAGGCTCTCAGGACTAGTGGTGACATCACGCGATTCGGCAGAATGGCTACATGAGCCTTGCCCAGTCACCAACACCAGTCATCGTCATCGAGCGGCCAATCCCTGGAGTGACAGTGATTCGCTTAAATCGCCCGGAGCGACTCAATGCCATGACGACCGAACTCGTTGAGGGCTTGCATCAGGTGCTTGATCGCATCGCGATTGACGCCGATTGTCGAGTTGTCATTTTGACGGGTGCAGGTCGGGGTTTTTGCGCGGGCCTTGATCTCACGGGTTACGGAGATGCCCCGAACACCGAAGATTTTGGGGCAGTGCAACGGTCCTTCGCCGTGCAAAAACACATTGCGGGCTTGATGTCGCATATGCGTTCAATTCCGCAGCCGATTATCGCAGCAGTCAATGGTGCGGCAGCTGGCGGAGGCTTGGCATTAGTGCTGGGTAGTGACATCCGAATCGGATCTGAATCGTCGAAGTTCAACGTTGCCTTTATTCGGGTGGGCTTCTCGGCATGCGACATCGGGACATCGTGGCTATTGCCGCGCATCGTCGGTGTCGCGCGTGCTCAAGAGATGATGTTGACTGGACGGGTGATTGACTCTGCTGAGGCTTATCGTATTGGTTTGCTTGTTGACCGTGTTGCCGATGGAGAACTTGAAACGGTTGCAGTCGCTAAGGCCGAACAGATCATGCTCAATACCCCATTTGGCGTTGCACTCACTAAAGAAGCGATGTGGACAGCGCTCGAGATTCCGGCGATGCAATCGGCAATTGATTTAGAGAACCGTCAGCAAATGATGGCGAGTCGCACTGAAGACGCCCGTGAAGCCATGATGGCCTTCATGGAAAAGCGACCACCAAAGTTTCAGAACAAGTAGTTCCGAAGCATATTTGTTGCAACGTCTTATTTGAAGTGCACTGAAACGGGTGCTGCGCCGCCGAAGAGCGGATGGTGACAGGCCACAAAGTGGGCAGGCTCGATTTCGCGCAACGTCGGCTCTTCGCTGCGGCAACGATCAGAAGCGTTGGGGCAACGAGGGTTGAAGCGACAGCCAGCAGGTGGCGAAACTGGCGATGGTGGTTCGCCGTCAACTACGACCTTTTTGACCGCAACCGTAGGGTCGGGTACTGGAATCGATGACAGCAAGACATCGGTATAGGGGTGGGCAGGATTGCGGTACAGATCGTCGCTGCTGGAGACTTCGCAAATCTTTCCGAGGTACATCACAGCAATGCGATCGCTGATGTTCTTGACGACAGCCAAGTCGTGAGCAATGAAGACCAGGGTCAACTCAAATTGCTTTTTCAGGTCTTCGAGAAGATTGACCACTTGAGCTTGCACACTGACGTCAAGCGCCGACACCGGCTCGTCACAGATAATCATTTGTGGATTGAGAACAAGTGATCGCGCAATGGAGATGCGCTGACACTGACCGCCAGAGAATTGGTGGGGCTTGCTTTCGGCGGCGCGTTGTGGA